>Ga0335081_10000503_pt1 | contig 66818 bp, 61 predicted proteins | sample Lox_Sample_35_FD_206713 | JGI IMG/M metagenome (GOLD analysis project Ga0335081, IMG submission 206713) | Soil microbial communities from Loxahatchee National Wildlife Refuge, Florida, United States - Lox_Sample_3.5 | ecosystem: Environmental > Terrestrial > Soil > Wetlands | place: USA...
CAGGTCTTGAGAGTAGGAATGCATCCCCGCCGCCTCCCTAACGGCGGGATCATTATCCCATAAAACTGTATATACTTAAATTAGAAACGCTCTAGCCACGAACCCGCCAGACCGGCTACTCCGGAGTGCGGCCCATCGCATGGGTGATTTCATCGTGCGCCTGAGTGTAGTCCAGTTGCGATTGCAGCAGGAGTGTCTTCGCATCGAACTCCTGTGCGACAGCCAAGTCGGCCTGCGAGCTGAGGGCCGCACCGCGCTCCAGTTCTTGTTGTAGAACACGCTTGGATTCCGTACGCAGCGCCAGCAGTTCCTCGGATACTTTCAGCATCTGCTGCGTCCTCTCGAACTTGTTGTAGGCGGTCTGCACAGCCAGCTCAATCTCATCTGTGACTCGCGCAAGGTTCTCCTTCGCCTGCGACAACTGCGCTTCACGCTCGTGTAGTACCGCGCGCTTGCGGCCGGAATCGAATAGGTCATAGTTGAAGTGAACACCAAAGCTTCCAAAATTGCGGGCCAGGAACGGCACCTGGTTCTGGTAGCTGTAACGGGCAAAAGCGTAGAGATCCGGCACAGCGATATCGACCTTGGCGAGATGGACGGCAGCCGTCGCCTTTTCTAGTTCGTCTCTCGCCTGGGCGATTTCGGGATGCGACTCCAGCGCCAGCTTGACACAAGCCTCACGCTCGCATTCCTGTTGAAATACTATAGAGCTCGGGTCGAGGACCAGCGGCGTCGCGAGCGGCAGACCCATGGCGTCGTTGAGCGCCAGCTTGAGGTCCGAGAGCTGCAAGTCAGTCGTCAGCAGTTCTTGTTTCGCTTGCAGCAACTGGGCGCGGCTGTCGATCAGTTCCTGTTCCAGCGTGCTGCCAAACTTCACCTGCTCCACCCGCTCCGTTTGCAGGTCCTGCGAAGCTTTGATCCTGGCTTCGGTTGCACTGCGGTGCGCCTCAGAAATCAAAATTTTGTAGTAAATCTGGTGGACCTTGAGGGCAATGTCGTTCTCCGTCTGATGCCGAGTTTCTCGTGAAGCCTTCAGCTCCGCTTGCGCGATGTCGTTGGCCGGCCGGATTTTCAGCAATGTGGTCAGGGGCTGCGCGAGCTCAGTCCCACTGGTGGTCAGGTCGCGGCCCCCCTGATTGATAATCGCATTTACCGGAGGAATAGGAGTGCCTGCAGCCGTGCCCAGGCTCCCGGCGCCAATCTCAACCAGCTGTGTGTCCGTCAGGTGGATGAAATGACTGTCGTTGTTTATGGAAGGAAAATATGCACTTTTCGCCACTTCCTTTGCGTGCTGCTTCTCTTCGACCTTGTATTCGTTGATGCGCACCAGATGGTTGTGCTGAAGCGCAAGCTCGACCGCCTCGTGCAAGGTGAGATGGCGTGGAGGAGGCACACTGTCAGGATCGGCGCAGACCAAAGCAGTGCACAGACCCAAGACCGTGAATACAAGCTGCATCATCCGTCTCATGATTTCGTCTCCTTTGCGCGCTGAAGCGCTGCGAGATCGCCATAGTTGATTGGTAGCTTGCGCAATAACGCGACAAATATAAGCGCGCAAGCGCACTCCCACGCCAGCAGCAGAAATGTATCGACAAAGGCGAGTGAGTACGCCTGCAGCCGGGCGCGGCTTTCGATCAGGTCGATGGCACGCGAGCCGGCGGCAGCCAGACCCGATGACTTGGCATAGACACCCGCGGTCATTGCTCGAATGTTCCAGTCGGTGATCCAATTGCCCTGGCTGGCGTGCATCCCCAACAGCAAGTTCGAGTGCAGTTTTTCGCGCTCGGCTAGGACGTGGCTCACGTAGATGGCGCTTGCCGTCCCGCCAAATATGCGGATGGTGTGGAAGTAGGCCGAGGTGGTCATGACCCACGCCCCCTTCGACAGGGCACCCACGGCGACGGCTTGCAGAATGATGCAGCCCACCAGCCCAATAAAGGAGAACGCCTGGCCCACGCCGGTGAGAAGTTCGGTACGGTAGTAGTTTTCAGCTGCCCAGGCACTGTCGTAGTTGGCGTTCAATATCGCGGACAGAGCAGTACATGCGAGCCCGGCCGCGAAGAGCAGGCGGGGATCGAGTCTACGAGCCAGCAGCAGGCCGGCGAAGAGCGCGAGGGGCAGCAGCGGGATCGCGCTCCAGATCACCGCCGGCCCAATCTGGTCGGGTTCGAAGCCGCGAATGGCCAGCGTTTGCGGGATAATGACGATGGTACCCGCCAGGGTAAAGCGAAACCAGAACAGCAGACAACCCAGTAATATGGTGTTCCATGTCCAAAGGTGAGGCAGAGCAACCAGCGGATTGGGAACCCGCAACCGTCGCACGAGTGCGCAGAGCAAGAGGAATGCGCCGCTCCAAAACAAGCCGTTGTACACGCCGGACCGCCACCAGTCGAGCCGTTGCCCTTGTTCGAGCGCAGACAGCAGCAACGCCAGCCCCAGGCCGGCATACAAAAATCCGGCGAAGCTCGGCATTGGCCCGTCTCGCTTCGACGGATTGATTTTCGGTATTCCGTAGTAGATGCAAAGCATCATTACCGGTGTGATGACCGCCGAAGTCCAGAACATCCAGTGCCAGGAAAGATTGTTTCTACACCATCCATATAATGTCGGTGCGATATTCACCGCCCCATCGACCGAAGTGGCGTACAGTGCAATCGTGTAGGGAAGAAATCGCAGCGGAATATTGCGCAACGCGAAGGTGAGCGTAAGCGGATAGAACGTGCCCGAGGTCAGCCCGCCAACAAGTGCCATTGCAAGTACCAGGCTGTAGCTGTGCACAAGGGGCAGGAAGACAAGTAGGACTGTAAAGATTGCGGCGGCGGTGAGCAGAATCCGTCGCGGTCCGATCAGGCCGCCGACGTAGACGATGAAGGGGCCGATGAACATCAGCCCGAAGTCGAAAGCAGTGCCAATCCATGCGCCTTCGTCGAAGCTGAATCCCTGGTGGCCCCTGAAATCGGGCAGGCCGAGCGAGATCATGCGGCTGGTAAGCGTGACAACTCCAGCTCCGATAATCACGCCCAGGATCCCGAGCAGCGGGCTCTCCGAGATTTCGGAGGGCACCGACGCTGCCGCGGCCCGCGCGTACTCTTCCGATGTCCTTGGTCGGGTGATAGTGATTGCGGTAGCCACGTTGTGCCTGCCTAACGGTTCGTGCCTTCAAGACTCGTTTGCGGAGAGCATGGGAACCTTCATCGATATCACCGGGCAGCGCGCCTGGACTAAGACGTTGTACGCCGTCCGCCACATGGGCGGACCGTCCCCTGACCAGGCGCGCACACCCATGACGATAAGGTCGGCGCCGCTTTGCTCAGCAACTTTCACGATCAATCGCGCCGGCTCTCCAAATTCCACCCGCGAACTGACCATCGTTGTCGCATCTGGATGCTCGTTGAGAAACTCGTCAAGGCGGATTTTCACCAGTCCGACCTGGCTGGCGCGCTCGGCATTCGCTTTCTCGTGCGGCTTCAGCACGTGCAGTAGGGTTAAGTCTCCGCCCGTAGCTCTAGCTAGAGACAAGCCGTAGCGCAACGCATGGGCGGATTCTGGTGACAGGTCCGTGGGAACAAGGAGGTGTTTCGCTTCCGCGCCGGACGTTTTGGATTTTGCCGCCTCCGGCCCAACGGTCAGTACCGGGCAAGGCGCTTCCCGAAAGGCGGACTCCGCCACCGAACCCAGTACGAACTTGCCCAGCCCCGAACGGCCGTGAGTGCCAAGCACGAGTAGTCCAGAGCTCTTCTCTGCGAGCGCAGTGGCGATCGTCGGCCACACGGAACCGACTGTTATCGCGACATCGACGGTCAGGCCAACGACTACGCCTTCGCTCTCCAGCTGTTTTGTCAGCTTTTCGGCATCCCGCTCCGCGCCGTCGAGGGCAGTCGCCAAACCCTCCGGCGTCATGTCGAAGAAAGGAGCATCGATAACGTGCAGTACAGAAACCTTCGAGTGGCAGCGCTTTGCGATGCCCAATGCGTGACGGAGGGCCGTCGTCGATATGGGGCAGAAATCCGTCGCTACCAGGATGTGCTGGAGCAGTAGCATCTCTCACCGACTCAAAAGCCGCCGTTGCTTGTCGCGCTTGCACCGGAAAAAGCGGACTCAGCAGGCAGCCTTTCCGCTGTGACCTTAGCAGCGTGCTTAGCGCTGGGCATGGTATTCCCGCTCATCGTTTCGTGCGCACTTTCGCTGTCACGGAGAGCCCTGGCTGTAAGCTGCGCACCAGCTCCGTATCTTCAAGTGCTATCTTGACCGGGATTCTCTGTACGACCTTGGTGTAGTTGCCTGTCGCATTGTCCGGCGGCAACAGAGCGAATTGCGATCCGCTGGCGGGAGCGATCTCGACTACGTGCCCATGGATAGCCTGGCCGGGGTATTTGTCGATTCGGATCTCCGCCGGGTCGCCCACGCGTATGTTCGTCAGCTGGGTCTCTTTGAAGTTTGCCTGCACCCATCGAATGCGTTCGACGAAGGGGATCACCTGTGTGCCCGGTGATACCAACTGTCCCGGGCGCACTTGCCGCTCGCCGACGGTTCCATCGCCGGGCGCTGAAACCCGGGTGTACCCCAGATTTATCTGAGCGACAGTGAGGTTCGCCTCTTTGGCGCGTTGGTCAGCGATGAGTTGGGCTTCCTGCGACTCCAAGACGATCTTCTGACGCCGCTCCGCTTCGGCTGCCGCCTCGTTGCTGCGTAGCAATGTCCGGGCCTGTTCAAGATCGGCCTCACGGCTGGCGAGCTGCGCCGAGAGCCGCTCTTCGTCGGCAACCGCCGCCTCCAGCCTCTGCTGCGTTGTGGAATGCGTCTGGTATAGCCCCTCTTGACGGGTGCGCTCGGAGAGCGCGCGCACCAGATCGGCTTGTACAGCTTCCTTGCCGGCCTGTGCTGCCGCAATCTGCGCGCGCGCCTGGTCGATTCCTGCCAGTGCCCTCTGAATGCGCGCATCTTGCAACTCGCGTTGACGATGATTGTTGTCGATGGCAGCTTTTGTCGCGTCGACTGCGGCAAGGGCCTGCGCGACCTGTGCCTTGTAGTCGCTATCTTCAAGCTGAACGAGCAGATCGCCTTTATGTACCTCTTGGTAATCAGCCACGGCGACACCGCTGACGATTCCCGCGACTTTCGTGCTGAGTGGAGTCAGGTCGCCGCGAACATACGCATCGTCGGTGACTTGCTCGACATGCCCGCCTTCCCATGAGTTCCAACTGCGCGTAACAGTGACCAGGATCGTAATAGCGAGCAGCAGCACCAGGGCCGGAGTGCCATAACGCTGCCAGACTGCCACCTTCTTCGATGGGAGCGCTTGGCCTTCATCACCCGGCGCCTGAGCAGGACGCGCAGGTTCAGGCGCTGGAGCTGGGGCGGGCGTTGCCGATAATACAGGGCTGGACATGTGACACTCCTGGCATTCTGAACAGCCGAAAGGCATCAGATATGATGGGCCGGTCAGACGGGCTCAATTTTCGTGTACCTCAACGTACGGCAAGAGACTGTGATACTGCTCACTTGCAGGTGTGATAACTCCGAACTCCCGCGGCAAGCGCTTATGACTTGCGGCTATCCGGGCGCAGACTGACACCCATTGCCCACAGGAACTTGTAATCGTTCCACCCGGCAAACTCGCCGGAATCAAAGTGCTCGAGCTTGTACTCGATGGGCCTTGCTTCTTCTACCCAACGCTTCTCAATTCCGATCAGCGGTTTCCTACTGCACTTGCTACGAGTTTCGGGGTAGCAATGGTCCGCAGCATTGGGGCAACCAACACATACGAACTTTTCTGCTGCTTTCATCGCGCCCTCCACGTTACATATCCCATTTTCAAGTAAAGCAACTCGAGTACCAGTTGCGAAGCGCTTCGAAGGTTCTGAAAACACTTTAGGAACGGAAAGGCCACTCCGAGACATGCCCACATTAGGGCAGGGCGGAGTCCCGCTGCCAATTTCCCGGTCCGAATATTAAGGGGGCGCCCGAAGCAGATAAAGGCAGAAGACAGGCGCGATTATTGGTGCTGCTCAATGAGCTACAGAGCAACGCCACGGACAGCAACGGTTGCGGAAAAAATGTCGTGTAACGGAGAAGGTCTTGATGCTGCGGACACGCAGGCCACACTTCCCCAACGTAAACGGACTATTCACCTGCGGATGCTGACTTGGCCGCAATGCCCAGGCGGCGCATTTTGTTTTGCAGCGTAGTGCGCTTCAGTCCCAGCCGTTCGGCGGCTCCGCCTTTACCCGAGATCCGTCCAGAAGCGGCTTTCAATGCCGCGATAATTGCCTCGCGTTCTGCTTGTGCGAAGGTCGAGGTCGGAACAGCAGCGACGCCAATCCGGGTAGCACTTCTCAGTTCCGAGAGCGGCACCTGCAACTCCTCCCCACGCGTTACGATGACGGCGCGCTCAATGAAATTCGCGAGTTCGCGCACATTGCCGGGCCACTCACTCCTCGTCAAAGCCTCCATGGCCTGTCGCGGAATGGTCTTGATTTCTTTTCGCATGCGTCGCGCCAGCTTGGAGACGAAATAGTGGACCAGCAGGGGAATGTCGTCTCGCCTTTGGCGGAGCGGCGGGATTTCGATGGGAAACACGTTCAGGCGATAGAACAGGTCTTCCCTGAAGTGTTCCTCGCGGATCATTGCGGGTAGATCGCGGTGGGTGGCGGCAATTATGCGCACATTGACATGGATTGTCTTTGCGCTGCCCAGACGCTCGAACTCCTGTTCCTGAACCGCACGGAGTAATTTCGGCTGCAACTCCAGGCTAATGTCACCGATTTCGTCCAAGAAGAGCGAGCCTCCGTCCGCCAGCTCGAATCGCCCCTTCTTCAGCATCAGCGCTCCCGTGAAAGCGCCCTTTTCGTGTCCGAAAAGTTCGCTCTCGAGCAGCCCCGACGGGATGGCGGCGCAATTCATCCTTACGAAGGTGCGGTCGCGCCTGGAGCTGAGATTGTGAATTGCTCGTGCGATGAGTTCCTTGCCAGTTCCCGTCTCGCCGTGCAGCAAGACGGTGGAATCGGTGGGCGCGACGATCGACACCTGTTGAAGCACCTTTTGGAAGGCCTCACTTCTTCCAATGATGTCTTCGAAGTTGTAATCCGAACTGATCTCCGATTCGAGGTACAGGCGCTCTTCTTCCAGGCGGTCTCTGGCGGCGCTGACTCGCCCGTAAGCTATGGCATTTTCCACAGCCAGGGCGATCTGAGTGCTGATCTGCGATAACAGATCCAGATCTTCCTGCCGAAAGCTGTTCGCCCGCCGGCTGCCCAGCGTGAGCGCGCCCAAGGGGCCGGTCGCAGTCACCAACGGGGCCACTGCCAGCGAGATGATGGACTCAGATTTCATGTTCTCAATAAATGGCGCGGGAAGCCTCTCGATCTCCTCCCGGGACAACAGTTCTGGTGTACGCGCGGACAACTTCGAATAATCAAGGCTACGAATATCGGACCGCTCCCCCGCCGTGACGAAACCTTTGCCGCTGGGGAAATCCAGTACGACACACTCAAGTTGATTCGACTCTTTGTCGATCAGCCAGAATCCCGTGAAATCGATATGGAAGTAATTACGGATGGATGCTGATGCCGACCGGAACAAGTCGTTGATGTCCAGCTTGGAAACGATGTAGTTGTTGATGTCCAGCAACAGCTTCAGGCGGTCTCGTTCTTTCGCTACTTGTCGCTGGTAAAGCTCTGCACTGTCGCGTGCCAGCGCGCACTCCAAGGCTACCGCAACGTGCGACGCCATAGAGCGGAGTAGTTCGACCTCTTCGGGAGCAAATTCCTGACCCTGCAGCTTTGTCAGTGCCAGAATTCCGTACCGTTTCTGGGAGGTGGACACTGGGAACAAATATGTGCTTCGTCCCACCACCTGGGGGGCAATTGACGCCAACTCAGGATGGTTCGCTAATTCCTGAGATACATCCGGGATGAGCACTGGTTCCTGTTCGTCCAGCACCTGCGCCACCGCACTAACCCGCAAGAGTTTGGTTCCAGGCTTGATTTCGGGACCGTCCACATCACGGTCGGTCTCCAACATATGCAGACTGTCTTCCCCTTCATCTAGGACGTACAGGTCGGCGCCATGCAACGTGGAGCTACTGGACAGAACCCTACGCAGACTATGCACCATGGCCTTTACGGTCGGCTGATCGGCCACAGCGCTGGAGATGTCCAGCAACGTTCGATATCGATCTTCGGCGCTCGGCATGACGTGCATGTCCCGGGAGTGAACTGCGAGCCGGGCTAGCCCGCCATCGCGCGCGACACTTGGGGCAGTATCGGGCACCGGGTCATCCATGGACAGGTCGGGTTTTTTCCCTGGTTCTGGGATACGAAGATAAGCTACCACTGTATTGTCCTCGCGTCAGTAATTTCAAAGCGCCAACCCACAGCAACAAAAGCCAACCTAGCTGCGCCAGCTCTGCGCGGATAGCGAAGGAGCGTTCGCATCGTGTCGGTTCAGCTTGTCTGATCCGCACAAGTCGTCGATGCGACAGCTTGTTCGGCTATGCGGATAACCCTAGCCAGCTTGACCATATCCGGGGGACAGCATGTGTCGTGCCGAACGTCGATTCAGATTAAGTCATTGCGCAGCTTGGGCTTCCGGAACGGGGGTAGGCATCGCGACGGATGGTCTGCCCGCCGAAGGGCAGCGGTGATCGCAATATCAACATGCCAAGTCTCCGTTTCGGAACAGAGCGCGGAGTCTGTGGAGCTGAGCTGGCGCGCTTTATTCGCCATCTCCAAACGAAATATCGAGCGCTCGCGATACCACAACAAATTCGCTATCGAGCGGCACTAGCTTGAGCTGTGCGATGGCCTCCTGGATGGGCACGAAATCAATGCGGGGTGGATTGAGGGCTACCATCATTCCGTCCATGCCCATGGAAAGCGCATGAATGGCAGCAGCGCCGAACGTAAGTCCGAGGATGCGATCAATCGCCGTAGGCGACCCGCCGCGCAACAGGTGTCCCAGGACTACGCACCGGCTCTCCTTGCCAGTGAGTTCCTGGAGCTGTCCGGCGACGGTCTCGCCGATCCCGCCCAGTCGCTCGGCACGTCCGGCTTCGCGACTTCTGACCGTCACATCGCCGCCCAAGGGCTTAGCTCCTTCAGCAACAACGACAATGGAGTACGGTTTGCCTTCCTGGTGCTTGCGGCAAAGGTGTGCTGCGACTTTCTCGATTTCATACGGAATCTCTGGAATAAGAATGGCGTCCGCTCTTCCCGCTAACCCAGAGTGGAGCGCAATCCATCCCGCATAACGCCCCATCACTTCCACGACGATGACCCTCTGATGCGCTAATGCTGTGCTATGGAGCCGGTCAATACACTCGGTTGCAAATGAGACTGCGGTGTTGAAGCCGAATGTAAGAACCGTGGATTCAAGATCGTTGTCGATAGTTTTGGGAACGCCGATGACGCACAAGCCCTTCTTCTGCAACTGGTGCGCAAGGCTGAGGCTGCCGTCTCCACCCACAGCAATGAGCGCGTCAAGCCTGTTCCTGCAAAAATGCTCTATGAGTTCGTCGGAACGGTCGACTTCTTTGATACTGCCATCCGGCTGTTTCCTCGGGCGACAAAATGGATTGCCCCGGTTAGATGTGCCCAGGATCGTGCCGCCCAGGTGAGAAATTTCGCGAACGGCCGAACGCCTAAGTTCGACCAGTCCCCCGGCAGGATAGTTCTGCGGCTCCAACAGCCCTTCGTAGCCGTCGCGAATACCAAAGATTTGCCACCCCAGACCGCGTGCCGCATATACAGCGCCATGAATCACGGCATTCAGGCCGGGGGCATCGCCGCCTCCGGTATTAATTGCTACTCGCCTCACTGCGGTCGTCATCAGTTGCTCCTTGCTGACTCAGGGACCGGGAATCCCAGTGGGCTGACCGCTTGTGTGGGATTCGCTTCTAACGTTGCGCCCTGCACTTGCATGGCCTTGCATGTGATTGTGTCTCCTTTTCGTGAACTACCTTTCGTGACCTACGAATCTCTTGTTAGTTTGTTGAATGGCTACTCACCTAGCTCTGCCAGCCGCCGCCAAGATTTCGGTAGAGGTCAACAAGGGCCAGTAGCTCATTCAGTTGCGCTTGCGCCAACCCCAGTTCCGCATTGAAATAGTTGGTTTCGTTGGTCAGCACTTCGAGGTAGCTGGCCCGCCCCCCGCTATAACGCATCTCGGAAAGGCGCGCTGAGTCTTGGGCAGCATCCGTCAGCTGCTGCTGGTATTCACGGAACTCGCGGTCCTTGCCGTACGCAACCAGCGAGTCGGAGACGCCGCGGAAGGCCTGCTGGATCGTTTGTTTGTAAATAAGCAGGAATTCCTGTTTCTGGGCTTCGGTATATCTCACGCCGGACTTGATGCGGCCACCGGCAAAGATGGGTTGCGTTAGGGTGCCGCCAAATGCCCAAAACCCCGCCGGTCCCGTGAACAAGCTGGTCAGCGCCGAGCTGGCGTATCCGGCGTTTCCAGTTAACGAGACGCTGGGATAGTAAGCGGCTTTCGCCACGCCGATCTGGGCATTAGCAGCCACGAGCTGCTCCTCCGCCTGACGAATGTCGGGCCGCCGCTCCAGCAGGTCAGAAGGAAGGCCGGCCGGGACCGCGGGCGCGTGCGGTTGTTCCGTCAGCGGCAGGCCGCGGGTGATGGGGCCAGGGTTGCTGCCCAGCAGCGTGCTGAGGTAGTTCTCCTGCTGCTCGATGCGGCGTTCCAGGTCAGGGATGTTCTCGTTAGCTGTGGCCACCAACTGCTCCGCCTGACGCACGTCGATCATTGTTCCCGCGCCGCCGTTGGCCAATGTCTGGGTCAACTTCAATGATTCCTGGCGCGCAGCTAGCGTCCGGCGCGAGATTTCCAATTGCAGGTCGAGCGCGCGAAGCTGGAAGTACGACGCCGCGACATTACTCACCAGCGTGGAGATCACGTATTCCCGCGCCCAGCGCGCGGCAAGCAGATTCGCCCGTGCCGCTTCCGTGGCGCGACGGTACTTGCCCCAGAAGTCGAGCTGCCAGTTGAAGCTCGCCCCCGCTACATTGAAGCTGGTATCCGTGTTGGGCGTAAGCGTGGTTCGCGGGATGTCCGCGTTGATTGCTGCGGCGCCAGCGGAGAGCGTTGGCAACTGGTCGGCACGCGTAATGCCTAGTTGCGCCTGGGCCTTCAGGATGCGCGCTGCCGCGATCTGCACGTCGTAGTTATTCTTAAGGGCGGTGCGGATCAGGTCCTGCAGTTGCTTGTCCTGGAATACCTCCCACCACTTCTCGTCGCCGAGTGACTGTGCCGGCTGCGCCGCGGCTTGCGTCCTCTCGTCTTCACCCGCAGCAGTTGGCGCATTCTGCGCCGGCGCCGTGCCACGGTAGCCACCAGGAACATCCACAGTCGGCCGCTTGTAGTTCGGGCCGACGGTACAGCCCACCGTTAGAAGAGTCAGCATTAAGAGCGCGCTAAGTGCCTTCATTAGTCCCCCTCGACGCCAGCAGGCTGCGCCACAGCGGCTTTGGCCTCGGTTTGCCGGCTCCGGTGTTCGGCCACACGTTCCACCACGACGTACAGCGCCGGGATGATGAAGATGGCGATGCCAGTCGCCGCCAGCATTCCACCGATGACGGCGGTGCCCATGATCTGCCGGCCCACGGAACCTGCGCCGGTGGCGATGAACAAGGGCACGCAACCGAGAACAAATGCAAAGGAAGTCATGAGAATCGGCCTCAGCCTCAGTTTGGCTCCCGCCAGTGCAGCATCGACCAGCGGCTTGCCGCTCTCGTATTCGGCCTTCGCGAATTCCACGATCAGGATCGCGTTCTTGGCTGCCAAGCCGATCAGCATCACCAGCCCGATCTGCGAATAGACGTCATTGTCGATCTGCACCATGAACGCCGGGAAGATCATCCCGAGCACCGTGCGCCGCAGCCACAGCAGTCCAAAGGCTCCGAAGACCGCGACCGGAGTGCTTAGCAATACCCCGAACGGCAGCGACCAGCTTTCGTAGAGCGCCGCGAGGATCAGAAAGACGAATACGAAGGACATGGCGAAGATCACCCACGAGGGCACACCTTCGCGCGCTTTCTGCTCCTGCCGTGACATGCCCATGTAATCGAAGCCCATCTCCGGCGGCATGGTCTGGCGAAATACATCTTCCAGGGCGGCGGTGGCCTGGTCCGAGCTGTAGCCCGGCGCGGCGCTGCCGATAATTTGGGCTGCGGAATACTCGTTGAAGCGCATCTTGAATTCCGGCCCGTAGCGCGACTCGAACCTAGTCAGCGTCGACAGCGGTACCATCTCCCCCTTGTTGTTGCGCACATAAAACTGTCCTGCATTGTCCAGGTTGGAGCGGTAGGGAGCTTCCGCCTCCACATACACTTGCCAGGCGCGTCCGAATTGGTTGAAGTAGTTGACGAACTGCCCACCCATGAACGTCTGAAGGGTGGAATAGACATCCTTTAGGCTGACGCCCTGCTTCAGCACCTTCTCCTTGTCCACATACACATACTTTTGGGGGGTGCTGGGTATGTATGTGGTAGTCACCATCCCGATTTCAGGCCGTTTGCGGACCGCCTCGAGGAACTTGTTCAGGTTGTTCACCAGGAAGTCGGATTCCTTACCGGAGCGGTCTTCCAGTACGAACTGAAATCCGCCCGAGGTGCCGACTCCGGCAATTGCCGGTGGTGAGAAGGCGAAGATGGTTCCCTGGGGAAGCGTGAGAAGCTTCAGGTTCAATTTCGCCTTGATTACCTGAAACTGCTCGTCGATGGATTTACGATCCTCCCAAGGCTGCAGCGTCACCCAAAAGAACGCGTTGTAGCTGGCGCGGGTCAGGCTCAGCAGACTGAAGCCGATCGAGGTGGTGTAGTACTTGACCCCTGGCGTGGATTTCAGGACGGCTTCCACCTCGCGGGCGGCATCTGACGTTGCCTCGATCGAAGATGCTTCCGGCAATTGCATTTGGATGTACATGTATCCTTGGTCTTCGTCGGGTAGGAAGCTGGACGGCAGCACCTTCGCAAGGGAGAAACCGGCAACGCCAAAGCCGGCGAGTGCCACCAGGGCCACGACGCTCTTTCGAATCAGGCCGCCCGACATCCGCAGGTAGAAATTAGTACCCTTGTCAAACACACGATTGAACCAGCCGAAGAACCTCGCCACCGGTCCGTGCGTCTCTTTCTTGGGCCGCAGCAGCAATCCTCCGAGCGCCGGACTAAGCGTTAAGGCGTTAAACGCGGAAATGATGACCGAGATCGCGATGGTCAAGGCAAATTGCTGATACAGGCGGCCGGTAATCCCTGGGATGAACACCGTGGGTACGAATACGGCCGAGAGCACCAGTGCGATGCCGACGACAGGACCGGTCAGCTCCTCCATAGCCTTGCGGGCGGCGTCCTTCGGAGCCAAGCCCTCTTCAATGTGGCGTTGTATGCCTTCGACTACGACAATGGCGTCGTCCACTACCAAGCCGATCGCCAGCACCAACCCGAACAGTGAAAGCGTATTAACAGAGAAGCCGAACAATGGGAAAACCACGAACGTGGCCACGAGCGAGACGGGCACGGCCAGCATTGGAATAATCGTGGCGCGCCAATCCTGCAAGAAGAGGTAGACGACGAGGATCACCAGCACGAAAGCGATCACCAGCGTAAGGACGATCTCCTGCATGCCTGCTCTCACGGCATCGGTTGTGTCCAGCGTTACCGCGTAATCCACGTCTGCGGGGAAGCTCTCTTTCATCTTGGCCATGAGCTTCCGGACACCCTTCGCCGTTTCCACAGCATTGGAACCGGGCAATTGATAGACAGCCACCAGTGCGGCGGGCTGACCGTTGAGTCGGCCTACCCAGTTGTAGTCGTCCGAACCTAAGTCGACGGTGGCGACGTCCCTCACGCGCACCACACCGCCATCCGCACCTTCACGGACAATAATGTCGCCGAACTCTTCCGGCGTCTCAAGCCGGCCTTGGGCCCGCACCGCGTAAGTGAATCGCTGGCCCGCCACTGCGGGTTCGCTTCCGACCTGACCCGCAGGATTCACCGTATTCTGCGATTGCACCGCATTGACGACCTCATTGACAGTGACACCCAGCTTCGCCAGTCGATCGGGTTTTACCCAGATGCGCATCGCGTACTCCCCAATGCCGTAGATCTGGACCTGACCTACACCGTAAGAGCGCGCGATCGGGTCTTTCACATTGATGAAGCCGTAGTTCGACAGGAACTTCGCATCGTGAGTGCCCTTGGGTGAATACAGAGCGATCAGCATCATCGGCGAGGTCAACGACTTCTTCACGTCGATACCGATTTGGTTGACCTCGGGAGGAATCTGGCCAATCGCCAGTGCCTGGCGCGACTGGGTGAGGATGAGGTCCATGTTAGGGTCGGTCTTCAGATCAAAATCGACCAACAGCGCCGTACTCGAGTTGTTGGTCGAGTTTAGCGAGTACATGTAATCCATGTTGTCCACGCCATTGATCTGCTGCTCGATCGGCGTTGCGACGGCTTTCTCCATGGTCTCGGCATCAGCACCCGGGTACAATGCCCAGACGCGTATTTCGGGGGGGGAGATATCCGGAAACTGCGCGACCGGAAGGTTGGTGATCGTGATCGCACCTACGATGACCATCAGGATCGAGATGACGATAGCGACAATCGGCCGCCGGATGAAAAAGTTAGACATGGCTCAGCGTGCCTCCGCCTGGATGTTCATGGCTTTGGGAACCACGGGCGTTCCGTCCTTCACCTTGCTTACGCCTTCGACGATGACTTGATCGCCCGGCTTCAGGCCATCTTCGATTACCCACATTGTCCCGAACTTTTCGCCCGCCTTGATTGAGCGAATGATGGCCTTGTTCTCGGGGCCCAGGAGCGCGATCTGGTAGCCGCCCTGAATTTCCTTCACTGCGCTCTGCGGAACCAGCAGCGCATCTTTGTTCATGCCGGTCTGGATCCGCACGCGCCCGTACTGGCCGGGGCGCAGGATGTTGCCTGGGTTAGGGAATGCGGCCACGAGACGAATGGTGCCGGTGTTCGCGTCCACCTGGCGATCCGTCAACAGGATTTTGCCCTTATGCGGATAGACCGTGCCGTCGGCCAGGATCAGTTCGGGTGAACTGTCGAACAAATCCATAGGCTGCCCGCTGGAACTCAGGTGCGTCGCCCGCAGATATTCTTGTTCACTGACCGGGAAGTAGACCTTAATGGGATCGACCTGCGAGACAGATGTGAGGTGGGAGTTGGGGCCGACCAGATTGCCCATTTGCACTTCAGCAATGCCGGCAACGCCATCTACCAGGGAAGTAACTCTGGTCCAGCCCAAATCCAGTTCTGCGCGCTCAACGGCAGCCTTGGCCGAGAGCACTGACGCTTGCGCTGCGAGCTTGGCCTGGATTTCTGTATCCAGTTGCGCCTTTGGGATTGCCTTCTGGGAAACTAGTGGAGTATCGCGATCGACGTCCTCCGTGCTCTTGACGAGCGACGCTTCGGCCTGAGCAAGATCTCCTCTAGCATGGTCGAGCGTCGCCTGGAACGGCCGCGGGTCGATCTCGAACAGCACCTGGCCTTTTCGAACGACCGAACCTTCTTTGTAGTCCTGCCGGATGATGTAGCCCGAAACCTGGGGATGGATCTCGGCATTCACATAGCCGTCCAAAGTGGCCACCCATTCGTTGTGAATGGGCAAATCTCGCTGGATCGGCTGCCCGACTAGTACTTCAGTAATGATCTTGGGAACAGCGGCATTGCTCTTGCTGCAGCCGCTAATGGCCAAGATAAGCATTAAAGTAAGCGCAATCATAGCCGCAATAGTTAGGCATTGTCCGACCCGCCAGTTCCGGAAATACTCTTCCCGCAGCCGGCGCAAAAAGCTTTCTTCAGCAACTACGCCCGACTTATCGACATTGATCCTTTTCCAAACCATTCCAATTGTCCTTCCATATAGTTACTGCTCATCGGTGTCGTGCAATGATTCAGCGGTCGTATTAGTTTTCAACTCCGGCATGTCTGACGAAACTTTCGTTGCGCCCATGCCGTCCACAACCATACTCATGACCTTGCTGGTGAGTCGGTCAATCGAAGTATGATCCATGTTGGTCAGGCCACTGATGGCGATCATGGTCAAACCGTGGATCGCTGACCATGCGAACAAGGATGCTGCCTGCAAGGTCGGTTTGCGCGTGAGCCTGAGCGGAAAAGTCCTCTCAATCGCACCTCTGCGCATGACCTCCTCGACTATGCCTCGGGTCTTCTCGCCCTCGCCTACTACAAGTTCTGGACGCCAGTCGTGACCGCTCAGCGAAGCAGTGAACATCAGTTGGTACAGGGCGGGATTCTTAATTCCAAAATTCACGTATGCTGAACCGGCCCTGAAAAGTGCCCTGCGGGGGTCTTTGATTTTGGCAAGCGCCGAAGCAAGCTGCTGGCGCAGCAACTGGTGGCCGGTGAGCGCGGCCGCAGCCATCAAGTCTTTTTTGTGCGGGAAGTGATTGTAGGGAGCGTTGTGGCTTACGCCAGCTCGCCGCGCCACTTCTCGCAAAGAGAAGTTCCAGTCATTGCTTTCCGCCGCAAGTTCGAGCGCAGCGGTAATTAACCTCCTGCGCAAATCTCCATGGTGGTACGTATCATTTCCGGGTCTGGAAGCCGGCGCTGAATCGTTCATGCCCTGAACTATTGCACGCAGCTATCCATCGCTAACATGTAGATGGACAATGCCCATTGGGATGTGTCCACTGCCCACCTGCGCCCACCTGCCCGACTGCGGGCACTGCCGGACACGGTCCGCGCCATCCTTACTTCTGCGAACGCAATGGCGCGCAAGGAATTTGATTAGAGAAAGGGGCTTTGGCTATCGACGTGCCATTTTGCTGGTTGAATCTTTTCGAGGAGGTTGCCTTGACGAAGTCGTTCACCTGCGCTTGAACCGGCAGGGCGGCTGGACCTCGGTGACGATTTGCGAATCGCGGCCCGGCTCGCCTTGATGCCTGTGTTTCCCAAGGCGACTACCGCGACAACAGGATCAGTGCGAATTTTCCTGCGCTAGCAGGATTCCTCCATAGCGCATTTCGTCCGGCGTGTCGTGGTTCTGGACCCGCACACGCAGCCGTTTGCAGACCGCGGCTATGTAAACTGCCTTGGCAACGAATACCGCACCGTAAGTGCTCAACCAGGTCAGCAGTTGCTCGCCGGCAGCATCGACATAGCTCACCTCCGTAAGGTCAACAATGAGCCTTTTCAGAGCCGGCCCTCGGCTTACAAGTGATCTGGCTTCGTTCGCCCAATCACCCACGAGCCTGCCTTCCATCTTGAGGATCGCGCCATCGCCGTTTTGCTTAAGTTCTGCCCGAAACATTTGCCTGCCTCGCTCAGCAACGCTTCGGCAGCGCTGCACGAAAATCTAGGTGCATATCGCCTTCCAAACTATGTCGTTGAAAATTATAAGTTTCCCTCCATCGCATGCTTGAGTGTCCGCGGGGAATTGGGCATTGCCGAAATCCGGGCGGTCGGAGGGTACGACAGGCTGGGAGGGAAGAGACATCGTTCGCGCGGGAGGCTGGAAGCGGAATCGCGGAAGACCGTTGAAGTCGAAGAGAATCGAACTCCCGTTTTTCATATAGCTCTCACTCGACCGCGGTCGTGGACGACCATATTTCCGGAAACTGGGCGGGCTCCCTACATCTCCCACAAACACTGTCCATCGCGATACATCGAGATTAGGCCGTCTTCGCTGATCTTCAGCACCGTACCGAAATGGGAGGCAGCAATAGCCGCTGTGGTGCGTCCGCCTTCGACCGTGCGGTTCAGCACATCCTGCCTGGATTGATGGTGTAGGATGGCGCCAAACGCCAGCAGATTACCCTCGCCGGATAACACCACGGCACCATCGATGCGGGCAATATTTTCCAGCACATTCGCCGGGACGTCGAGGACACTACGATCGCGCAGCAGATAGTGCAGCTGCTCCTTGCTGGTGACGCCAGGTTGCAAGCCGGCATGATCGACGTATTGCAGGAGGTCTGCCTGGGAAACCAGCGCTGAGGCAGATTCGGTCTTGTCCAGCACCACAAACAAGGCACCGCGTCTGCTTTCGGCGAGGTTGAGCGCGACCGAGAACAGGCGCTCAGCTAGGTCTGCATTGGCAACGGCGTTCCGCCAAAGCGTGTAGCGATGACGCGCGTCCACCAGCCGCCACCTGCCATCCATGAAGCGAAAAACGGGTACGCCGCCGGAGTAAATGCGGATTTCGCCGTTGGGCGAGAGGATGAGGCAGATATGGTCACCGCTCAATGTGGCGCGTGCGTGATTGGCATAACGTGCCGTAGGTGGTACGGCCAGCGGCATCTCCCGACACGGTTCTGTCCATGCCTGGACATCGATCAGGTCTGCCAATAATCCGTCCTGATCAACCAGTGCTAGCGTGCGCAGTCCGTCACAGAGCCGGTGGAAGCTGCGAATAGCGGTCAATTGATGCGAATAGCGCAGCGCGCCGCGCGGGGTATGTGGCGGCACATGGCCAGGATCGGGCATGGAGCCGAAGAGCAGAACGCCAGTGGAGATTCTGCGGTTCTCATAGGTGCTCATGCTGCTGGTGCGCAGCACTTCGATCGCATCGGCCACGCGGTCCGGCAATCCGGCAACTGCTTCTGCGCTGATGTGTGGCCCGGGATCGAGGAATGCGGAGACGAAGCGGTCCTCCGGCAGCCCGCGGAAAAGATTGAAACTTTGCGCCGCCAGGCTAGCGTTGGTTAGCAGCTCGTAACGAGCCGACAGCACCATACCGATGCTGCGGATCAAGCGGTGCTCCTGTTCGGACAACTTGGAATTGGCGCCGAGCGAGTAGCCGTTACCTGCCCACTGGAACTCGAGGTGACCGGCGCCTGGTACCTCGCCAAGCAGGTCCGGCATGTCTCCGGGGCGCTCGAAGTTGCGCTGCAGCGTGGCGCCCGGAAAGAAATAGCGAATCCCGTTCTCCAGAAGATCGATATAGAGTCGGCTAACCAACCGGATACGGTGTTCGCGAAACTCGCCGATAGTGGACCGAGTCGTCATATCGGGACGGGAACCTGGATTATCCGAATCACTCGTTCGGCGCGGCTCGCCGGAACGTCTGCCCAAGGCTTTCTCCGCAAAGGGACAGGGCGCAGGGCGCACGCGGCAGAGCCGCCGTCGACCTCCAGCCTAGTAGCCTGGCGAATAAGCGAGCAGAACACTGATAATGTCTGCAACGCCCAGGATCAGCCCAATTCCACACAATGCGATCACGGCGACGAGTGTTCCTTCCTGTGTGTCCGCACCGAGGAACATGCTGATTGGGTATGCCAACATCAGCAGATTGACTAGTGTCAGTACCGTCCAAAATCGCGATTTAGATTTAGGTTTTTTCATTGCTCATCCTCACAGTGTCCTAACGTGCTACCATGAATTGCAGCTAGGCAAGATTATTTTTATATCAATGACGTTGAGAGTGCCGTAGGGATCGCCAGATTTCATCGCAATTACGGTCACCGTCTGGTCAAGATAAGCATTGAGATCAATGCTGTCGCTCTTGAGTGCCCAAGACGTAGCGGTCTTCGCATGCAAGCTATACTCGTCTGCCCCGGGACCTCGGTCAAGGCAGCCGCTCAACACTATAGTTTTCGCATCTGCGGGCGTAGCACTCACTGATGAATTCGTATTCTGCTGAGTTGTCGCCGTGTCCTGCGCCCGACCTGCGATCGAAATGCCTGCTAGCAATCCGGCTGCAAGCACCGATTTAAACAATTGCTTCTTCATGCCGTGTTCTTTCGCTTCCCCTGTGTAGGTTCGTTGTTTTACTCGTTTCATCCGACAAGCTTCTGCACCTGAGACGTCCAGTGTGCAGACAGCGCGCTTCGGCGCCGGTCCGCGAGGTCGTGCTCAGAGTCCCGTGCCACAGGCTCGCGATCCGATTCAGCAAGGCGCTGCAAAACCTCATTCATTGTGTCCTGGATGCGATGGCGCGACGTGAGAAACTTCCTTGTGCCCTTCGCTGCCGCGTGACATAGGGTGTACCGATTCCCCACGGTATGCTTAGCCGCAAAGACCAATTCAGACCTCATTCTCAATGCCCCTCAGTCGAAAACTGCTGCTCCGCTTGATCCAAGTCTCAGGCTCCAGCCTTATTGGGAATGCATGTCACAGGCCAAAGTGGCCGCACCGAAGTCTCTGAATCATTTGGCCCCGTGGTCCACATGGGGCGTATCTCTGACCATATCCGGACTTCGCCCTCCGCAGGGCAGGTCAACAACCAGATCGCACCGCAAGCCGCTAGAGTTAGACAGAAGCTCTCCCTGGTAGATCAGTTGCAAGGCCTGAATTCGGAAGATGGCAGAGGAAACGCGTCGGCTTGGGAGCGGCTGACTCTCGTGGCATGGCGGGAGACAGCGCCAAGATGCGGAGGATTATTTGGTAGAAACATGTACGAATCCTAGTTGCAAACAGCGGTTTCGTTATCTACGGGAGGGCAAACTCTTCAGTTTTCGCAAGCATAGCTGTTCCTCTCAGGGCACACAATATTACTGGTTGTGCGCAAAGTGCGCGGCTACGCTGACTCTTCACTTCGATCCTGGGAGCGGAGTTCAAGTGACTCCCAAAAAAAACTCGAAAGACATGAATGCACCCGCAGCACGAGCTTGTATCGCCGTGGCTTGGTCGAGCCCTATTGCAATCGCCGCGGACAAATCCGTTGCGGTCAATACCGACAGCTCACTTTTGAATGCCGCTGAAGAGGCTACCAATGCATGCCACCGGTTAAAAGGCCGCTGAACGCTGACAGTTGCGACCGAATGGTAAACGGCGTGCTGTTGATTTGGTTGCCGTCGTCATATCCGGTCGAAGTGCTGTCGCGTAGGCCGTCAAGCCGTGCGCTGACGGCAATGGATGGTCGTCAGCGGCTTCCCCGTATGTGATGTGGCGGAGGTGACTCATGTTACGTGCTCTCTATCAGTTGGTCTTTGGCTGCTGGCACCGGAACTTGTCCTGGCCACTGACGGTGCGCAAACCCAGGAAGCGCACTTACGTGGTGTGCCTCAAGTGTGGGTCCGAATTCGACTACGACTTCGAGACGATGCAGCTTTGCCAGCCTACTACGAGGAAAATGATGTCTGGAAGGCAACCCGGGTACGTCAGCTAGAAAGAGCAGGAGCTTATGACAAAGAAAGCCTTGGGCGGAGCTGCATCCGATTACGAGGAAACCATTGCAGTTCTGAGGGATCTGGCGCTCGATTTGGCATGGTCGTGGAATCATTCGGTCCATCTTCTATGGAAGCAGATTGATCCGGAACTATGGGACAGGACCCGCAATCCCTTGCTGGTGCTGCAAACCGTCTCTCGAGACCGCTTGCTTCAGGTTGCGAACACGCGGAAATTCAAAGAGTGTCTTCGCAATTTGCTTGTTCAGCGGCAAACCGAGGACTTGCTGCATCCCCGTGTCGATGAATCCTCGCGCGCGATTGGTCCCATCGCCTACTTCAGCATGGAATACATGCTGACCGAGGCTCTGCCCATTTATTCAGGTGGTCTCGGTAATGTCGCCGGCGATCAGCTAAAGGCGGCTAGCGATCTGGACTTGCCGGTCACGGGGGTAGGCCTGCTTTTTCAGGAAGGATACTTTCGCCAGGAGATCGATGCGAACGGAGAGCAGCAAGCCTTCTATCCATTCAACAACCCAGGGGAGTTGCCGATTACCCCTGTACGCACCGAGGATGGTGAGTGGGTACGGGTTAAGATCACACGGCCAGACTTCACGATCTGGCTGCGCGCCTGGCAAGCAAAGGTCGGCACGGTTACGCTGTATTTGCTCGACACCAATGATCCCGCCAACGATCCTGTGGTTCGTCTTGTCGGCAGCGAACTGTACGGGGGCGGACTCCAGCTGCGGCTTCGCCAGGAGATCATTCTCGGCATCGGCGGATGGCGGCTGCTACGCGAGCTGGGCATCCAACCTCTAGTGTGCCACCTGAACGAAGGCCACGCGGCATTTGCAGTGCTCGAGCGGGCGCGCTGCTTCATGGAAGACAACTCGCAGGACTTCATCACGGCCCTCAATGCCACGAGAGCGGGAAATGTATTCACGACCCATACTCCGGTCGAAGCTGGATTTGACCGGTTTCCACCGGAGTTGATGGAATCGCACCTGAAGCACTATGCCGAAGAACTCCTCCAGATTTCTTTCAAGGAATTTCTCGCTCTGGGCCGCAAGAACCCAAACGACAACAATGAACCGTTCAATATGGCCTACCTGGCGATCCGGGGAAGCGCAGCCGTAAACGGAGTGAGCCGTGTCCATGGCGAGGTGAGTCGCAGGATCTTCCAGGACATATTTCCACGCTGGCCGCAGGCCGAGGTGCCGGTTGGTCATGTGACAAACGGCATCCATGTGCCAACGTGGGCCTCCGCGGAGGCAGTAGCATTGTGGAATCAGGGCTTGGAACTCGGTAAGCACGACATAACGCCTGTATCACTCTCTGGTTTTATTAGCGGAGACGCTCTTGCGCGCATCACTGACGCGCAATTGTGGGATCTCCGCTGCAAGCAGCGAACAAAGCTGGTGGCGTTAGCTCGAAAGCGATTGGCAGCGCAACGGGTTGCGATCGGGGCTACCGCGCCGGCAGATCGGTTGAACAGCATTCTCGATCCCGACGTCCTAACCCTTGGTTTCGCACGGCGCTTTGCTGAATACAAGCGGCCGGCACTCTTATTGCGTGATCCCGAGCGGTTCGCACGGATCCTCAGAGACCCTGTTTGCCCCGCTCAGCTTGTACTCGCCGGCAAAGCCCATCCTGCAGACGGATATGGCAAGTCGGCGGTGAGGCAATGGCACGATTACATCCAGCGGTACGGGTTGGAAGATCGCGTTGTATTTCTAGCCGATTATGACATGCACTTGACCCAGACGCTTGTTCGAGGCGCCGATGTCTGGATCAACACTCCGCGCCGTCCCTGGGAGGCGAGCGGGACCAGCGGGATGAAAACACTCGTGAATGGCGGCCTCAATCTTTCGGAATTGGACGGATGGTGGGCAGAGGCATATAGCCAGGAGGTTGGCTGGGGTATCGGCGACACCGCGAATGACTGGGACCAGGATCCGAGAGACGCCGAGCAACTCTATCGTCTGCTCGAGCAGGAGGTGAAACCCGCCTTCTACAACCGGGACAGTTCCGGCATTCCAGCGGCATGGGTTGCTCGTATGCGGGCAAGCATGATCACACTCACGCCCATGTTCTCGGCCTATCGAACCGTCGGCGAGTACCTCGAGCAGTACTACAAACCGGCTGCGCTGGGCTACCAACGGCGTGCAGCGAACGGTGCTTGTGTCGCGAAGCAGGTCGCGGCGTGGCTACGGAGAATCGAGGAGGCCTGGAGCTCACTGGCCATCGTTTCACGACGCTCCGTCTTGCACGATGAATCGAGCCTGGGCAGGTCTTGGGAAATCACGGCTCAAGTACACTTGGGCGCCTTAACTCCCAACGATGTTCTTGTTGAACTATTTGCAGAGAACCCTGGTGCGGCGCCGCTTCGTCAGCGCATGTCACTAGAAACACCTACCGAAGGTTCGAACGGCTCCTATTCATTCAAGGGAAATGTGTCGGCTGCTCGGAGCGAGTCAGATTACACCGTGCGCGTTGTTCCCTACCATGCCGAGATTCATGTTCCCCTGGAAACGAATCGGATCCTCTGGGAGAAGTAGCCCCGGCACTCTTGCATATGGACTATTTCACACATTCGCACCCAACCTCGGTGTGTCGCTTCGTGCCCATATTCCGGCAATTGACCTGCGTGGGGCGGTGCCGGAATCGTTGCGACAATGGTGTCCCATTCTTTCCTATGACTTCCAGCATGTTCGCAAAGGCAATGCCTTTGCACGTGAAGTCTCGTTAGAGATCCTAGCGGGCACAGAAGCACGCCATAGCTCGACAGTGATTGGCTGCTGGGAGGACCGGCTCGGCCACTATCTGTACCGCACATCACAGACATTCCCCCCCCATGGCGACAGAATTACGATGGAGTGAACCGATGGCTCGGACGATTGAAGTAACAGAACTGGCATTGCGCGACGCGCACCAAAGTTTGTTGGCGACGCGCATGGCATTGGAGGATATGGTTCCCGTTTGCGAGGACCTTGACAAGGCCGGCTACTGGTCGGTCGAGTGTTGGGGCGGAGCGACGTTCGACGCGTGTATCCGTTTCCTGAACGAAGATCCCTGGGAGCGGCTGAGGACGTTTCGCAGGTTGCTGCCCAATTCGCGGCTGCAAATGCTGCTGCGCGGGCAAAACCTGCTCGGCTATCGACATTACCAGGACGAGGTGGTCGAACGTTTCATTCAAAAAGCGGCAGAGACCGGGATCGATGTGTTCCGCGTATTTGACGCGCTGAACGACCTGTGTAACCTGCGCACCAGCATCCAGGCGGTGAAGCGAACCGGCAAACACGCCCAAGGAGCCATCGCTTACACCACGAGTCCCGTCCATACGATCCCTGCGTTCGTCGAAATGGCCGAACAGTTGAAGCAGATGGGATGCGATTCGATCTGCGTGAAGGACATGGCCGGGCTGCTGAAGCCGCAGGCCGCCTTCGATCTAGTGAAAGGAATTAAGGATCGTTGCGGGCAGGAGACTCTGGTCCATCTCCACACGCACGCAACGACGGGCGTGACGCTAGTTTCGTATATGAAGGCCATTGAGGCAGGTGCCGACATCGTGGACACCGCGGTCAGCTCGATGTCGCTCGGCTCTGGACACAATCCGACGGAAAGCCTTGTCGAAATGCTGGAGGGTACGGGCTTCGAGACGCATCTCGATCTGCAACGAATTCTCCGCGTAAGGGATCACTTCGCGAAAATCCGGCCGCGCTACCGAGCATTCCTCGGCGAATTCACCGGGGTGGACACTGAAATCTTTAAGAGCCAGATTCCCGGCGGGATGATCTCGAACATGGAAAGCCAGTTGAAAGGACAGGGCGCCGGCGATCGCTTGCACGAGGTCCTGCTCGAGGTGCCGCAGGTGCGGAAAGATGCCGGTTATCCGCCGCTGGTCACGCCCTCCAGCCAGATCGTCGGTACCCAGTCCGTCTTCAACGTGCTGATGGGACGCTACAAGGTGCTGACCGGCGAGTTCGCCGACCTCATGCTCGGATACTACGGAAGCACGCTTGGGCAGAAGAATCCAGAAATTGTGAAGAAAGCCGCCGAGCATGCGAAGAAGCCGGTGATCGATGTGCGGCCTGCCGATCTGCTGAAGCCTGAGTGGGAAGAGCTGCGTTCCAAAGCGCTCGCAATCGAGGGCTGCAACGGCAGCGACGAAGACGTTCTGACGTATGCCATGTTTCCGCAGGTTGCGCCGAAGTTTTTCAAGACCCGCGCGGAGGGTCCGAAGAACCTAGGCAAGGAGCCGGGCGCGGCCAAAGCGGGCGAGAAACAAGCGCCATCGCATCCTGCCGCGTCACGCGAGGCGACCAAGTACGTCGTAACCCTCAACGGTCAGGAGCACAAAATCACAGTTACGCCAGCTGCGTAATGGTGCCAGGAGGTTTCCGTGCCAACAGTGGTCGAACAGAACACGCTCGGCGAACGCATCGAGGAGCTACACCGCAAACGCGAGCATCTGCAACTCGGCGGGGGGCAGAAACGGATCGATAAGCAGCACGCCGGCGGCAAGCTGACGGCGCGCGAACGAATTGAAAAGCTGGCCGACCACGACAGTTTCCAGGAGATCGGATTGTTCGCGCGACATCGCGCGACCTATTTCGGCATGGCGGACAAGGAACTGCCGGCCGATGGCGTCGTGACCGGATGCGCCACCATTGATAGGCGACTTGTCCATCTGGCCAGCCAGGATTTCACGGTTGCGGGCGGGGCTGCCGGAGAAGTGCACTGCCAGAAGATCGCGGATATGATGCAGCTCTCGCTGAAGACCGGCAGCCCGTTCATCCTCATCAACGACTCCGGGGGCGCGCGCGTGCAGGAGGGGATCGACAGCCTCTCCGGATATGGCCGCGTCTTCTACAACAACGTCATGCTGTCGGGGACAGTGCCGCAGATTTCGCTGATATGCGGGCCGTGCGCGGGCGGCGCGGCGTACAGTCCTGCGCTCACCGACTTCATCATTCAAATGATGAAGTCGCAGATGTTCATCACCGGTCCGCAGGTGATCAGGCAAGTCACGGGCGAGAGCGTTACCGCCGAGGCTCTAGGTGGCCCCGGCGCACAGATGAATGCGTCCGGTGTGGTCCAGCTGGTTGCACAGGATGACGAGGACGCGCTCTACCTCTGCCGACGTCTGCTGAGTTTCATGCCTTCGAACAATCTTGAGGATCCGCCGCGGCTCCCGTACCAATTGCCGATCGAGGACGACCCCGAGATCAACAAGCTGATTCCGGCTGATCCCAAGGTCGGCTACGATATTCGCAACCTTATCGTCCGCATGCTCGACTACCAAGATTTTCTGGAAATCCAGGGCGGATTCGCACCCAACATCGTAATCGGTTTCGGGCGGCTGCAAGGCCGGCCGGTGGGCGTGGTGGCGAACCAGCCCAGCGTTCTGGCGGGCGCGCTGGACATCAACGCCTCGGATAAGGGTGCGCGGTTCGTGCGCTTCTGCAACGCGTTCAACATTCCGCTGCTGACCTTCGTGGACGTGCCGGGATTCCTTCCGGGCGTGCAGCAGGAGTACGGAGGCATCATCCGGCATGGAGCAAAGATGCTGTTTGCCTACTCGGCGGCAACAGTTCCGAAGCTCACGATCATTCTTCGCAAAGCCTACGGCGGCGCTTATCTGGCGATGTGCGCAAAGGATCTCGATGCCGACCGCGTCGTCGCCTGGCCTACCGCCGAGATCGCCGTTATGGGTGCGGAAGGAGCGGCGGAGATCGTTTTCCGTGCTGAGATCGATGCGGCAAAGGACAAGGCTGCGCGCCGCAAGGAACTGATCGAAGATTACCGCAGGACTTTTGCCAATCCCTATGTCGCGGCCGGACGCCGCCTGGTCGACGACATCATCGAACCTTCGCAGACTCGCAAGTACCTCGTGCAAGCGCTGGAGGCGCTGCATACCAAGAGGGAGCTGCGGCCTCCGAAGAAACATGGATTGATTCCGTTGTGAGGATGCGATGAAGAGTACCGTAACCGCAAGCGAGCTGGAAAGTTTGCGAGAGCAGGTCGACTCGCTGACCGCGTCGCTCGAAGAACTTCGCCGGCAAACGGCAGAGCAATCCAAGACCGTTGCGGAGCTGACGGCCCGTCTCTCCGAAGCTGCATCGCTGCGGGCTAAGGCTGCCAGCCCCGCCCAAGCTCCTGGTAAGCCGAAGCATTCGAGCGTAGCTCCAGAGATCATGTCGATGATTGCGGCGGCGGTGACCGAGTTCCTCGGCAAGAAAGTCCGCATCCGCTCGGCGCGAATGTTGCAATCCCCCTATGAAGTGATCAATCCTTGGGCGCAGCAAGGCCGGGTCAGTATTCAGGCATCGCACATTCTTGCGATGGGCCGGATGAGGAGGGAATCGTGAAACTTAAGATTGGTATTGACGGTTCCGATTACGTGGTCGATGTTGAGGTCCTGGAAGACGACGAGCTTGCGCCGAGTTACTTGCCTCCTCATGGCGAGCCCACAACTGTGCGGCCGGTTTCGCTGCCGGTGGCTGGCACAGAAGCGCCTCCGGTCGAAGAGGGCGTTGATGAGGCGAAGGTTTGCCGCAGTCCCGTAGCCGGTGTCGTGGTCAAAGTAAACGTGCGTCCCGATCAGCAATTACAGGCCGATGACCTCATCATGGTGCTGGAGGCCATGAAGATGGAGACGCACATTACCGCGCCTATTGCAGGCAAGATCAAGAGGATCACTGCCGGAGAGGGCGACGGCGTGAAGATGCACCAGGTTCTGGTTGAGTTTGAGTAATCCGCGCAGTAGTACCGCAACCTCAATGAAGCGAAGGATCTGTCACAGTTGAACGTGTCACGAAGGGTGCAGCTGAATGCCCGCCCAGGTCAGCAAACACACAAGCACGATCTCACTTTGAGTTCTCATTTCCAGCCCCTTTGAAGGGCCCGCGACACAGCTCAGTGGTAGGTCACCGGCACATCGACTCGGTTCCTTTCTGCAAGCGCTGGCTCCGCAGACTCTGACGATAGAACACGCCTTCCGAAAGGTCCCCAGCCTCCATAGAGGAGGTGCTTGCCGTCCTTAATCTTGAAAACCAACTTGTACTGGCCATCGTTCGGTGGGTCACCATCCAGTGGAACCGTATAGGCCTGCGCCAGGGTGTTGCCATTTGTATTCCGGAACAGGAAATAAGAGGTTGATTCGATGTGTTCGATGATGTAGTCACCGGCGGGTAGATGTTCGCCTCCTACCCAAAAGTCAAATGGTATAACCGCGTGCCCTTGTCTCTGCTGCTGTTGCTGGGCCGTCAGCGCTTTCGGAAGCGCCATAGTCATCAGTGAGCACAGCAGAAACAATAATGCTGTTTTCTTCGCCATCTCTTGCATCTCCATAAAGGCCTCGTCACTCGTATGGTTCGTCCGTCACAATTCTTACTTGCATTCCAGTCTCCATCGCGAATAAGGCTCTAAAATGGCAGGTCGACCGAGCCAAATGGCGCCTCTGAACCGACTAGTGCCCAGATATCGGCAGCATCTTCTGCTTGCCATTCCTGGCGTCGAACGGAAGGCAAGGACGGAGGCTGCTGCTCGAATGACGAGCAATCCGGGAAGTTATGCACGGACTCCAGTCTGAAGGGCGTACGCCTTATCGTATCGATGCTGCAGTCGGCCCCAGCAGATCAAGATGCAGCGGCGGCGCAGGCGGCTGTTGCCAAACAGCGTAAGGCCAAAACAAGGTCTGGCCCCCAGGCGCTCACTATAAAGATCGGTAAGTACGGCCGGACGCGGCGCACATCAATCATGAAATCAATGGTTTTCGGATTTCCACTGTCGTCAATCAGAACTGCGTCAAAACCGTGAGTACCGATCAATTTCAAAGCATCGCGAAACGAAGTCACTTCACAGACTTCATAGTGCTCCGCCCGGAGAAAGTCGGGCGCTCCGATCAAGTCGCGGTCGAGATTCAGGTAGAGAACTCTCATGTTAGTCGCACCTCCAGAGCAGAGCTTTAACCCTAAGGCTCGCTCGCATTGGGCGCGGGAGATTTCATCGTTAACACGGGGCAGCGAGCGTGGATTACGACCTGATATGCAGTACGCCACATTGGCGCGCCATCAGTTGACCATGCGCGCAGTCCCATCGCGATCAAATCGGAGCGCATTTGTTCAGCTACTTCCACGATGGTTGAAGCGGGCTCCCCGAACTCTATGCGCGGGGTAACCATTGTCGCAACGTTAGGATGCTGATTGAGCAATTCGGCAAGTCGGTTCTTGATCACAGCGGCTGGGGCGGCCGTTTCGTTCGCCTGCCCAGTGCGCGGCTTGAGGACATGCAATAAAGTCAGATCGCTACCTTCAGCTTCTGCCAGCGACATTCCATATCGCAAAGCGATGGCGGATGCCACCGAGAGATCGGTGGGAACCAGGAAGTGCTTGGCCTGAGCGCCGGATGCCTTGGAGCTTCTTACGTGCGGCCCCACGGTCAGCACCGGGCAAGGCGCCTCCCTGAAGGCACTCTCGGCCACCGAACCCAGAAACAGTTTGGGGATTCCGGAACGGCCGTGAGTGCCAAGCACGAGCAGCTCAGGGCGCTTCTCGTCAATGGCAGCGGAGATTGTCTGCCACACTGGACCGACCGCGATCGTCAGTCCAGGTGCCGGTCCGTTGATCACTCCTTCCCGGTGCAATTGCTTCATCATGAGCTCCGCATCCCGCTCTGCGCACTCCACTGCTGCGGCTATGCCGTCTGGCGTCATGCCATAGAAGGGCGCATCGATGACGTGGACGAGAGATACCGCCGAGTGGCAGCGGCTCGCGATTCCTAGCGCATGGTGCAGTGCTGCGGTCGCCGTGGGGGAGAAGTCAGTCGCCACAAGAATGTGCTCGAGCAAGAGCATTTTGTTACGCCTCCGGACGAACCCTGAACTCGCTTAGGCAGCCTTTGATGTCGCTAAGTACATCTGCCTCAAGGCTGGATCCAGCCTTATCACTCCAGAAGATGTTGAGACTCACAGAAACGAATGAACGATTGCCTCGCGCAGGCAAACACAGGATTGAGTTTGTATGAGAATCGATGCTACAGGTCACAGGAAGCGCGCTTAAGGCGCTAATTGCGCCTCTCGCAACAGCAGTTAATAGAGACCTGACCCGAATACATCTCGGACATGCTGGATCAATGTGATTAACATCGGGCGTGTGCGAACCAATCAGTTCAGCTTCGAGGCCGACCCTTTGACGCTCCCCGCCTCTTACGACAAACTGGGGCCATAACTTACAGAAGAGAGCATACCTAGTGAGTGCGGATTGCAAGTCCGAGCTTACGATAACAGATGCCATTCACAGCTCCTATCCGTGATTGAAGAGCAGGTTTATGATGCGGCGTCCGTCACTGGAAGGGACTGGCAGAAGGTTATAGAGTCCTAGGGTCAAGTTATAGATGCCAAAAATCACTACTCCGACCCCGAGCCATGGCGCCAAGACCATCGTGCCCGCGAATATCAAGTTCATGAGCGGCCCGGCGATTGACACAGCAAGGTTTTGCAATGGGTTGCCCTGCGCACGAATGATGTATGGGCCGCGCCAACTCATTCCTACGCGCCGGATTCTAAGCCCCACTGCACAGGCGCACATTAGATGCCCCAATTCGTGACAAAGAGCAGCGCCGACAATAGGGAGAAGATTATTCATTTCGAATTACCTAATGTTTTGCTGTCTGGACGTGTGGCAACCAGCACATTTGAGCCAACGTTGGAAGGTCGTCTCCGCGTCTCTCTCGGACCGAGTGCTTCGCTATTACTTGTTGCGACAGCGCAATGCGAGCGCCTGGTGTTGAGACGGTCCGGGAAAGTTACTGAACGCACGCCACGCATCGGCAGTTGTAGGCGGTCGCACACACCGTGAGAGTATAGAGAGTCGGTGGTGAATCTCACTCCGATCTCCTTAAACCAGATCAGCACTTCTTCGCCGACTTCATCGATATAGCTCATGTCCGATAGGTCCACGACAAAACGAGAAGGAGCTTCAGCCTTGGCTATCAATAATCGCGCATGTTCAGCGAAATCGCCCACGAAACGACCTTCCACTCGAACATAGGGCCAATTTGGCATTTCGCAGAATTCCATGCGGAACATGTCTCATCTCCAGCCGTGCCCGGAATCCCAGCACTGGCAATACTGCCAGTGCAGGTGGCAGGCCAAAGTGGATTCCTCGCAAGTCATTGAACCTTCTGGGCGAGAGGAGAGGCGGCTTGCCCTGCTGTTGGCACTGCCCTGTCCAGATACCCAAGGCCGGGCGATGGACTGTAGCATTGCCCTTTGCCGACCTACGGGCGTGCCCGCATTGGGACACTGCTTGTCCGAGGGCAGCTATTCACTTGGACAACAAGAAAAGCGCTTCTCAAAGATTGCAGTGACTCCCCATACCGTCGTGCGGGAAAGCACTGTCGGAGACGGCGATAGTCGGCCGGCTGGCTTATTCTGATGTAGCTGCAACGGATACGCGATTAGCCGTTGCCCAGAGAAATAGTTCTGCATTGGTGCATGGCCGAGATACTACCGTGCGACCGCCCGACCAATTTCAGCCGCTTGTCCGCACAAGGGCAGCGTAGATCGACCGCGCGGCGGAGAGTTGCCCAGATGATTGCAAGAGCTGCAATTTCGCATTCCCAGGAAGTGGGCCTAAAGTTGCAATCAGCAATGACGTAGAAGATGTCCACGGCGATAACCCTGTCGGCGGCGGTAATTGACCTCTAAGCCGATTCCGAACGCGGTGACTTCGGGGCGAAAGCCGGCGATGCGTGTTCTTAGTGTTATTCACCCGTAGCTCTGCCCTAAGCGCATCGCGGCCTCGCCACATCTGTCGGAGCGGTTGTAGGAAATTGGTAACCAACTCACATTTAGCGTGCTCATGGTGCAGGCTCACACATGAGCAGAAAGGGTGGTGCCACGAATGAAAAACAGCACACCACGAATGTCGAATCAGAAGGCAGGTTGCCGTCACCAGAGCAGCGTGAGAAGAAAATCCGTCAACGTGCTCACGAGCTTTACAAACTCCGCGTGAGAGAGCATGGGCATGAGTTGGACGACTGGCTCGAGGCGGAGTCGGAGTTGGCAGCAACTTGCGCTAAGTAAGAAATTGCCGGCGCAATGGTAATACACGCGCCGGTGCAGCCGTCGGAGGGGGTTGACCTGGGAAACCGTTAGCGATGCACTCTGGCTGTGATCTCCATCCCGCGCGACATGCCATAGCTATCCACCATGGCCCTCGCCCATCGCGCCCATGCCAGAAGCATTGCGCCCCACTCCGACGGCTATCAGGCCGCAAAACGAAGCAACAGCTGCGAGGATGGAGGATGTCGACATGGTAAGAGAATTTGTGGATGTCCCGACCGATCTATTGCTCGACCTCGTATTCGAAATCTTCGATATGAAGCGCCCGCTAACGTCAGTAGAGGCTGCCGAACTGGAGGAGTTGCAATGTGAGCTGCAGCGGCGACCGGAAACCAAGGGTTGGGAGTGTTAGACAGCTCCTTCTACACTTTATCAGGTTGGCGATCGCCGATGAACGACGAGCTCGCATTTAGACTAGCCGTCTACACACCGGGTCCGGTTAATTCATGCATAGGTACACGGGACCTGGAAGGGCTGCCAGCAAAGGGGCAGTTTCAGTTTGTCGTGGCAGGTACAGCCATGGCTAGAATCGACGTTAGCGAAGTTGTCCCGACTTGTTCGGAAAAACTCTGCCCGGCATCTGCTGGTTCCGACCCCCTGGTTCGTTGCTCCCCTGATAAGTCTTTACTGGAAGCCTTGAGCTTGCTCGCTGTCTGGGCCTGGCGTTGCTCCGGCTTGGCAATCGAGGCCTGCTGCACCGCTTGACTCGTTTCACTCGGCCGCGGTTGGTTGCGTATATTGAAGATAAGGTACACGGAAAGGATGATATAAACCGCCGTGACGACCACGAGCACATACAGCAACGGTGAACTTTTGCTAGTGCTCAAGGTACGTGCGGTACTTTGCTCTTCCACTTGCAGTGAATTCATTGACTTACCTTTCCTCACGGAAGGATGTAAACCGCAAGTTGGTGCTGCTTTCATGAAGAGTGCTGGCGGCTGCCGAGCTTTGGGCAGTTGCTAAGAAGTGGTCAGATAAGCCACACCGAGGATTGACAGATGACAGGGGCCACTGTGATCCCGAAACGCTCCACAACGTGGGCACCATCCTTCCCAGTCAGTTACTTCCGGTGCACCTGTCCCGCTCGACTTCCACGGCAACAACCGACAAAGGCCCTTCATTGTAGGGCGATTGCAAAACGGTGACCCTGACCCAGCGAGAACAATAGGCGGAGAGATCGACGCTGTCACTCTTGAGAATCCACTCGTCAGAGTGCGGGCCAATTAACAAGTACCCATCCATTTCGATGGCTTTCTTCAAACACCCTGACAGCTTCTCCGTTGTAGTTCCTGACCGCTCAATCACAGAGGCACCATTGCCGTCCTGTCGAGTTGCTGTTGCTTTTGTGATCTGCTGAGTGCTGGTTTCCTGCGCTCGCGGGTTTGACGCCACGCTAACGAGTAATCCGACTACTAGTAACCAGAACAAAAGTGCAAAACTGCTTATGACCCGCTCCATCACCGAGGTCATCCTTTCTGCTCGCGGTTCGGGCGCCGAGCTTAACTCAAGATCAAGACCAGCCCGGCGATGATGATCACTGCGAAGCTAAGTACTGTAGCCATGGCGAGAATCGACGTCAGCGAAGTCGTCGAGACTTGCTCGGAAGGCCTCGGTCCAGCATCTGCTGGTTCCGATGCTCTAGCCTGCTGTTCACCTGATAAGTCGTTCCGCATGAGGACCTCCAGTCCGTCTTCGGTACCCGACTTGAATGGAGGTGCATGTGCGATGCCAACGGCGATAGGCCCTAAAGCCTTTAGAAAGCACATGTGAGATGGCTACGCCGAATATACTGCTGTTCACATCTGGGCTCTGCCCTCCAGAGGGCAAGCACCGAAGCAGCGACCAGCCATTCGGCCTCGGTTGAGTTAACCATTGACAGATACTTCAAAGCATTGACGAGCAGAGTGATACGGGCAAACGCGGGGACATCTTGGGCGGTTGGCCGCCCGCTTGCACAGCAGAGTTTCGTGTATTCGCCCTTTTTCTGAGATGGCTGGACAAGCATGAGGACAAAACAGAATCAGATTACAGAAACAGCAGTTCAGAACACATCGCGTCGCCATACAAAACAACTGACGCTAAGAGCCGTCCTTCTACCAATTGTTGGCTTTTCGTTGTTGCTATTCCATGCCAATGCCGTGATGGCCCAAACTGACTCGCCGGCCGCGACTGGTGCGAGCAATGCACCAACGCTGGTAATCGGGTTCATGGGCGGTTTTGTTCACAGCGACGACCTCCGCCACTCAGAAGCTCAATTGGCCCAGCGGCTTCAACGAAATTACGGGGACCGTATACAAGTGGAGATGTTTGAAAATCGACAGCGAGCTAAGGCTCACGAGCAGATTATCGAGTGGCTCGGTGGGTTGGAGGGCACCGGCGAACAAATGCCGCAGCCACACATCATTCTATTCGGCCACAGTTGGGGCGCATCGGCTGTCGTGTATCTGGCCCGCGAACTAGAACGGGATGCGGTCCCGGTTGCGCTTACCGTGCAAGTGGACAGCGTTCGAAAGCACGGCAAGGACGATTCTCTAATCCCTGCAAACGTTGCTGAGGCCGTGAACTTTTACCAGCCCGACGGCATTTTGCACGGCCAGCCAAGAATTCTTGCCGCCGATCCTTCGCGCACTACGATAGTCGGCAATTACCGTTTCACTTACGCTCACGAACCTGCCGCTTGTCATGCCTATCCCTGGCACGACCGCCTCCTATTCAAGGGTCATACGGCAATCGAATGCGATCCGCAGGTGTGGTCGCATATTGAGAGACTCATCGAAACTCGGCTGCCGCGTGTCAAACCGGTAGACACTGAAGTCGTCGAGCAACTGACAAGGTAAGAGGTCTTGTTATTGGCGCGTTCCAGTGTCGGAATCCTTGCTTACCGTTTACAGCAAATACGGTCGGCCCCCATTGCGGGAATAGGAGAATACCTGCCTCATCACAGACGGTGTTCACGCGTCTAAAATCCAACTCATTCCGGCGGACGCTTCGCTCCTGAACAATGTGAAACGGGTCTTTGCCACATAGAGGCGACTGACAGGGTGCCCGAGTTCGGGTTGGTGCCCAAATAACGGCGGCTCTTGAATCCTGCTACGAAGCATGAACCCGCGCAAACAAGCACTTAGGGGCGTTCTCCTTTGGCGAGCAGGTTGCACGCTACTAAGCGTGAATGCGATGGAACAGCCTGATGAAATATCGAACCTGGTCTTCACGTCAGGCTATTCCGTCCCTGAACTGAAAGTCGCTGTATCGGGTAAAATCTACCGGCAAATCTCATCTTCACGTCGCCAGAGTAGGGGCATCACCATGAAAGCCCAAGTCCCCCCAATCCGACAAGTAACCCAGAACGCGCAGCGTCCTGTGCAACACGATCCACCCACCGCTCGCGCACATGGCTATGAGCCTGCTTGTTTGTCACAACGCGGGGACACAGAGCTTCGCCACGACGTCCTGGAGAGGGTACCGCGGGAAATTCATACTTGAGTTCTGATTATGAAAGTTCATGCCATCATCACCTCCCTGTTGCTATGGGCATCCATTCCGCTTCTTGGACAGACTTCTGTCGCGCCCATGTCGAATGCCGACGAAGTCATGGCTATTATGTTCGAGCGAGATACCCAACGAGAAATCATACAAGGTGGATATAGCGGGAGCCGCGAGTACACCTTCGACAATCGGAAACTTAACAAACACGCGCAGATGCTGGTGAGTGTCAACGGTGACGCGAACGGGACGAAGCACTTCCAGATTGTCTCCGAAGAAGGATGGAAGTCGGCGCATAAACACGTGCTGCACAAGATGCTAGAGTCGGAGGCGGAATGTTCGCTGCCAGGTGCCCGCCTAAAAACCCGCTTAGTGTCCGAGAACTATATCTTTCAAATGGTTGAGCTTGGCTCTCTCGAAGGCCGGCCTGGGTACGTCATCGACGTGATTCCGAAGCGTCATGACAAGTACCTGTTTCGTGGGCGGATCTGGGTGGATGCCGAAGATTATGCCCTCGCCCGGGTTGAGGGTGAGCCGGCCAAGAATCCGTCGTTCTGGACGCGCAGCGTGCACTTCGTACAGGAGTATCGGAAGAGCGGCATCTTCTGGTTTCCAGCATCGATTTCCAGCGTCACCGAGGCGCGAATCTTTGGGACGACCGAGGTAAAGATCCGTTATTTCGATTACGCACCGCTTTCTGAAAGAGCGCGTCTGCTCGCAGCCCCGACATTCAAAGAGGCCAATTATGTCAAACACTAGGCCTGCATTGATTCTGACCGCCGTCAACGGCAGGCGCCTGGCCGCCGGCTCGGAGGATTCTCCAACCCTGTACAGCTGCACGGCAAGCCCTCTCTTGAGCGTCCCTTAAGAGCGAAGGAAACGATGATGGCGGACCGCATTGGTTGACTCTGAATACTCCATGAGGCTGAAATGCCAATGAATAAAACGAGACCATGGCGGTGGTTCGCGTTAGCGGTAGCAAACGTCGTGGGAATCGCTGTTCCCATCGAATTGTACTCTCATACTGACGGCGCAATGCAGGCGATTGCTGCGTTGTGTCTGGTTGTTGCGGCATGCTTTCTGCTCATAACGGACATTATCGCTGCGGCAATCACGCTGTTCGATGCAGACTGAGTAAGTCGTGGCTAATCGCCGAACACCAACTAACTACATGCCCGTTCCTGCGAAGAGCAATACACGCAAGGAATTTCAATTGCATGTAGATGCCATTACGCCCAAGACAATAATTCGACAGCTCACGAAACCCAAAGCTTCCATCATTGGCGGAGTGAGGTGTCAAACCTCACCGCATTCGCATGCCAAACATGTCACTGTTAAAACTGCAACGAGGTGCTCGCTTGAACTCGAACTGCGTAGAGAAAGGTCCTACAAATGAGAAAGATGCTGATTGCTGGCAATTGGAAGATGTACAAGACACCGGAACAAACTGCTGTCTTCTTCGCCCATTTTCTCCCCTTAGTTGCTGATTACGATGCGGCCGAGATTGTGGTTTGTCCTCCATTCGTCAATCTTCACAGCGCGGTTGATGCAGCCGCAGGGTCCAATGTCGCCATCGGCGCGCAGAATGTACACTGGAAAAAAGAAGGCGCTTTTACCGGCGAGATTTCCGCGCCCATGCTTACGGCTATCGGCGCCACGCACGTCATCATCGGACATTCCGAGCGCCGCCAGTACTTCAATGAAAGCGACGACACCGTGAATCGCCGATTGGAGATCGCGCTGGAGTTCGGCCTCACGCCGATCGTGTGCGTCGGCGAGGTGCTGGAGGAACGTGAAGCCGGGCTGACCGACGATGTATTGCGCCGGCAATGCGTGCGCGCGTTCAACGGCATCTCGGCATGCAAGGCTGCGAAGCTGGTCATCGCTTATGAGCCGGTTTGGGCAATCGGCACTGGCAAGACGGCGACGCCGCAAATGGCAGCCGACGCGCACGCCGTCATCCGGCATGAAGTCAGCAAGAGCTTCGGCGATGAATTCGCGGAGAACCTTCGCATTCTCTATGGCGGCAGCGTCAAGCCGGAGAATGCAACTGCCCTGATGTCGGAGAGCGAAATCGACGGAGCCCTGGTCGGTGGTGCGAGCCTGGATCCGGATTCGTTCTGCGAAATAGTGACGTATCAGCGTGAGCGAACGGTGATCGGCCGGTAGGCGAAGTTTCTGTCACGGGCGTAGCTCTGGGGAGAGCCCTGCTGGAGTTCAGAGCTTGCGGCAGAGGGGTTCTTCGATGTCGGCGATGCGATCGGCGACGGTGTTAAGCTTCTGCGCGACGCCTTGGATTTCGCTCCGAGAGTGTCGATTGACTTCAAAATCCATTTCGCTGCGCAGGCGGTCTTTTTGTCCTGACGGTTCTGGCTCATCATAATGACGGGCGCCTGAATGGCGGCCAGTAACGACAGGAACAGGATCAGAAGAATGAAGGGGTAGGGGTCCCAGCCTTTGCCGCCAAGGGCAACGTTGATGGCGGTGTACACCATTATCACGATCATGAACCAAATGATGAACGTCCAAGAACCGCCAAAAGCCGCAACGTCATCGGCGATCCGCTCACCGCGGGTGGCTCGCTCATCGATGACCTCGTTGCTAGCGCAGCGAGCGTTCGCGGGCGAGTTGATGGGCGTGGTGCAACTGGCCGGCGACAAACGCCAAAAGGTCGATTCCCGCGTGGGGCCTTTGCTCAAACAAAGTGAAGAGATCTTTGCGCTCAATCTCGATGCAAGTCGCCTCCTGAGTGGCAGTGGCTTCAGCTTGGTGGGGAGTCTGTTCCATCATAGAGGCGAAACCAGAGAATTCACCGAGCTTCGGTTCATGCAGAACTACTTCCTGTTGGTCTTCGTCGAGGGCGGTGACGCGCACGCCCCCGGAAAGAAGGAAATAGGCGTGGTCGGACGGATCACCGGTGCGGAAAATGCGCTGCCGCGACGCAAATTGCATAACATCGACCTGCCTGGCCAGCACGCAGAGTTCATCGTCATCCTGATTCGAAGACAGAAGCACACCGCGCAGAAGTTCGGGTGAACACGCCACCACAGATCTCCTGACGTTGGAGTGGCTGCAGTCTAAGCGAAACCCGCTTGGCTGCTACCGGAATGAGAACGTCATCACGTCAGCGCCGCGGAGCCTTGCATCTGCGACAAGCCGCAATTCGCTCCCGTAACGCACATCCGCTTAGAAAGTCTGGTCCTGCCGACCAAGAGATTGATCAATTCGGAAGGGACTACGCTGGACACAGCTGACTGGAGCGATGCTGGATAGCACAACCGAAGGCATGCAACGAACATGTCGGCGGGAGGAAAAGCCCCCAGGTCAAGCACTTCTTGTGCGCCCCTGTTGGGCGACGGCTTGCTGAGCTTTGCGAATCTCCTCCGGATCACCCAGGTAATAGTGCTTGATCGGCTTGAGGTCTTCGTCAAGCTCGTAAACCAATGGCACGCCCGTCGGGATGTTCAGCTGCACGATGTCTGCATCGGAGATGCTGTCGATGTATTTGATCAGCGCCCGCAAGCTGTTGCCATGCGCCGCAATGATGACCCGCATTCCCGCTCTGATTGCCGGAGCGATAGCATCGCGCCCATAGGGTAGAAAGCGGGCGACAGTGTCCTTCAAACACTCAGCCAGCGGAATATCCTGCGCAGGCAGGTCACGGTAACGCGGGTCGTGACCCGGCCAACGGGGATCATCTTCGGTCAGCGCCGGAGGCTGAATGTCGTAGCTGCGGCGCCACACCTTGACCTGCGCCTCACCGTACTTCGCTGCCGTTTCGGCTTTGTTGAGCCCCTGCAGCGCCCCATAGTGGCGTTCGTTCAGACGCCACGAGTTGTGGACCGGGATCCACATCAGGTCCATTTCGTCGAGGGTAATCCACAGCGTGCGGATGGCCCGCTTAAGCACCGAGGTGAAGGCCACGTCGAAGACATAGCCGTCCTGCTTCAGGAGAACCCCCGCGCGGTGAGCCTCGGCAGTGCCGCGCTCAGAGAGGTCTACGTCCGTCCAACCGGTAAAGCGGTTCTCCAGGTTCCAGGTGCTCTCGCCATGGCGAAGCAGGACGACTTTATGCATTGGCTTCTCCTTTTTTCTTGTCATTGAGCGCCGCCACCCCTGGCAGCACCCGGCCCTCCAGGAGTTCCAGCGACGCCCCACCCCCGGTGGAAACGTGGGTCATCTTCCCGGCAACTCCGGCTTTCTTTACCGCGCTGGCGCTGTCGCCACCCCCGATAACGGTAGTAGCGCCGGTGGTCGCCAACAGTCTTGCGATGGCGAATGTGCCCTCGGCGAACTTCGGAAACTCGAACACGCCCATCGGGCCGTTCCACACCACTAGCTTTGCGCTTTTGAGTACATCGCCGAAGAGCGCAATGCTCTTGGGGCCAATATCCATGACACGCCAGCCAACGGGTACCTCGTCCACGTTCACAATTCGGCTCGCCGCCTCAGTGTCGAATTTGTCGCCCACTACGGCGTCGACCGGCAAGAGCAATCGATCGCCCGCCTTCGCCATAATCGCTCTGGCCGCGTCCACCGACCCGGTTTCTACCAGGCTCTCCTGCATGTTGTAGCCTTTGGCGGCCAGGAAAGTGTTGGCCATGCCTCCGCCGATGATCAACTTGTCGCATCGGGTCAGCAAGTTCTCGATGACCTTGATCTTGTCACTGATCTTGGCTCCCCCGAGAATGGCCATGTAAGGATGGGCGGGATTCTCAGTAGCGCGGCCCAAGTACTCCAGCTCCTTTTCCATAAGGAAGCCGGAGACGGCAGGCAAGAAGCGGGCGACACCCTCGGTTGAGGAGTGGGCGCGGTGCGCAGAGCCAAAGGCGTCGTTCACGTAGATGTCGCCCAGGCTGGCCATCTGCTTCGCCAGATCGAGATCATTCTTCTCTTCGCCCTTGTGGAAGCGCGTGTTTTCGAGCATCAGCACGTCGCCGGGTTTGAGCGCCTTGGCCATCGCCTCGACCTCGGGACCCACGCAGTCGTCGACCATCTGCACCGGCTTGCCCAACAGCTTGGCCAGCGTCTCGGCCGCCGCTTTCAGACTGAACTCCGGTTCGAATCCAGTTCCTTTCGGGCGGCCTAGATGACTCATCAGGATCAGCGAAGCGCCTTGCTCAAGGATGTACTCAATCGTGGGCAGTGCAGCCTTGATGCGCTTGTCGTCAGTCACCACGCCATTGCTCATGGGGACGTTGAAGTCCACGCGCATCAGAACACGCTTGCTCTTAAGGTCGACGTCACGGACGGTCATTTTGTTCATGGAATCACCTCTGGTGCTTTTAGCCGGATACTTGCAATGACAAACACGCAATTATTCCTGGTGGAACCGTCAGAGCGAGCCCTTTCGACCGCGCTCAGGTCAGGCTTTCAGGCCCGCGTCCAGGCGAACGCCTCTGCCCTACAAGCTGGCGCTGAGGGGCAGTCGAAGGGCGCTGCTCTACCTGTTCTCACCGCGATCCCAGTAGTTCATAATCGGTCCAGGCGCAGTGAGGTGTCCAAGAAAACTATCTTGCTCCCACCAGCTCACCCATCCGAGTGCTATCGACAATACGCTCTCCTACTGCGATACGCGCTGCGGTTTCAGCCAGGCGGGTTGAGTAACCCATCTCGTTGTCGTACCAGGCAGCCACCGACAGCAATTCGCCCTGGACCGCCGTCAGCGGCAGGTCGACGATTGACGAATGCGGATCGCCGACGATGCGAGAGGACGCCCATTCGTCCTCCAGGACACCCATCACGCCCTTGAGAGGTGGGACCGCGGCCGCCGTCCGGAACGCGTCGTTGACCTGTTCTACCGTCACCGGACGCTCGGTGAGCAGGTTCAGCTCGGCAATGCTGCCGGTGCGTGCAGGAACGCGGTAGGCCTTGCCCGTGATCTTGAGGCCTTTCCAGATGAACGCAAGAGCACGCGCGGCGCCAGACGAAGACGGAATGATGTTTTCGGCTGCCGCCCAGGAATCGCGCCGGTCCTTCATCGGCTGGTCGGTCAGCGACTGGGTATTAGTGTAGGCATGAATGGTAGAAAACAGGCCAGACTTGATGCCGAAGTTCTCGATCACTACCTTGACTACCGGGGCCAGCGCGTTGGTTGTGCAGCTCGCCATGCTGATGATCTTATGTTTCTCCGGGTCGAAAGTATCGAGGTTGATGCCCGGCAGTAATACCGCGTCACAGTCTTCCTGCTTCTTGCTCGGTGCGCTCACCAGCACGCGCTTGGCGCCCGCAGCAAGATGGACTTCAGCGCCGGCACGCTTGGTGGCCCGGCCCGTGCAGTCGATCACCAGGTCGACCCCGAGCGCTTTCCAGTCGGGCAGACTTTTGCTCGAGTCGAAGTAGGGAATGGTACGACCTCCTACAACGAAGCAGTTATCTTTAGTCGTGACCTCCTCCGGCCAGCGGCCATAGTTGCTGTCGACTTCAAAGAGGGCAGCCAGAGTAGGCAGATCTTTGATGTCGGAGATGGATACGGGGACGAACAAATCGTTCGTTAGCGCCACCTTCATCAAAGAGCGTCCGATGCGACCAAAACCATGAATTGCGATCCTAGCCATGATGTTTCTCCTTCTCCATTTGTCGTGTGACACTTCCCTTATGAATGTTTCCCCAAGTGTTTGAGCTTTGTAACTCTGCGAAAACCGCGGCTAAGCGCCTGACGAACTGGTTACTCCGCGCCCTGAGAGGCGCGACAATGAAGGTGAGTCTGGCATCGCCACTCGCTAATCAATGCTCTGGACGACTTCCGCGAGGAAGCGGAAGGCGCACTCGCAGCAATAACGTGGGGATCGCCAGACCTGTACCAATCGCGCCCGTAATGAAGGTCACGCTTAAGGTATATTGCAGGGCCATAATCAGCAGGTGTGTATCCCCAGAGCCGGTTTTGGCCGCGGCCGCGAATAGGCCGAGCATGGCTTTGGCTGCGAAGCTGCCCGGCACCATTGGAATGCAGCCAACCACATCGAATGCCGTTGGAGAGATCTCCATCCGCCAGTGCAGCAACTGCACGGCTGCGCCTACAGCGAGTGCGGCCGCAAACGATGCTCCTTCCAAACTCCATCCCAAACCCGTGCAGTACGTGCGAATAGCCAACGCCAAGGCTCCAGTCCCCGCGCACCACGGCAATTGTTGCATGCCAATGTTGAACAACATGCCAAAACCCGCTGCGGCGACTGCGCCGCAAAAGGTTTGGTGCAAAAGAAACAGCAAGTTCATATCATCGCCACAGGTTCAGAACCACCGGTCCGATCCAGAGGCCAGCAGCGATAAACAGCAACACCACCATCACGCTTGTCGCCCTCGCGCTTCCCAGTGTGGGATAGCCTTCCAGAATGTCATTCAGCGCGTTGACCGCAGGAACACCCGGAACGAGCAGCAAGACGGAAGCAATCACCGCCGTGCCAATAGTCCCGCTCCCAGCCCAGTGCCCGCCTATGCTGGCCAGCAGTGAGGCTAGAGAAGAAACCAGCACGGTACAGACAAAAACGTTAAGGCCATATCTCAGCGCAAATTGGCGAACGCACTGTCCAACCGTGGCCGCGAAAAACACCGGCCCGGTCCCTCTCCAGTCCACTCCCAGCAAACGGCCGAACGCGGCGCAAGCTAAGCCCACGCCCAACGCCATAACCCACGGGCGATAGTGAGGTGTCGCTGCCACTAACTGGACAAGTTGGTCCTCCACTTGTTCTGCCTCAAGCCGCTCGTGCAATCCGCGCTTTGCCAACTGCCATAGTCCTTGCTCCAGTCGCTGATTGACGCCAATGGACCCTACCTTCTTCATCCGGGTGATGCTGGAATGGCCGATGCTGATCGTGAGGCCCAGCGACGCATAGCCGATACGCAGCTCCGCGCTTTCGGCACCCAGGCCGTGCGCAATCATGTGCACAAGGTCGTCGACACTTTTCGCTTTTCCACCGGATTCCATTAACACCCGTGCCGCATCGAGCGTCGCCATCGTGATGGCGTTCAGGGACGGCATCGGCGTGCTGCCCAACGGCGGGCACGCCTTCATCAATTCGGGCAGGTCAGCCAATTCAACCTCGTTGCGAACATTGCGCTGCGTTTGTACCAGGAATCCTTTAAGGCATTTCCCTAGCAACACTGCTGCCAACCTACACTCAGCCGCCAAGTACGCTGATGCAGATCTCTTGTATCTTCCGTGACACTGCCCGGCGGTCCCCGATTGCGCTAAGAGGGAAGCGGCGGGCTTTGGCGGGAGGCCGCGCAGATCCCGAGGCGTCCCTGGGACAGCCTGCAGCGAGAGTGGCCCCCGCCCTTCCTCTCTCACGCCGTGGAGAATCCGAGGCCTTTGAGCCTGCATTCACAAGGCAGGCGCGAGAGGTAGCACAGGGTCGGGAGCCAAAGCCCAGCCTAAAACGGAGGCGCGAGATGAGCAAGAGCAAAGCTGGGCAAATCGGGTACGTGGGCATCGACGTCGGCGGTCGCCGCTTGGTGGTCGCCCTCAGCAGCGATGGGCTGGTGTTGGAAGAATACGACAACACGGCGGCCGGGCTGGAGCAGTTGCGGCAACGGGTGCGGCAGCTGGGGGGAGTGGTGAAGGTGGTGATCGAGGCCAGCGGGACCTACAGTTTGGACGTGGCCCTGCTGCTGGCGCGCATGGGCTCGGGGGTGGAGGTGCACGTGGCCAACCCGCGGCGGGTGCGGCGCTTCGCCGAATCGCTGGGGCAGCGCAGCCAGACCGATCCGGTAGATGCGCGCATGCTGTGTCAGTATGGGCAGCGCATGCCCTGGGTGAGTTGGCAGCCCTCGGCGGCGGCGCTGCGTTTGCGCGCCCTGACCCGCACCATTGCTGCCCTGGTGCGCCTGTGCACGCAACATAAGAATCGCCAACATGCGCTGGCGGCCAGCAGGGCTTTGCCCGCTTGCCTGGTGCGCGAGTTAGGGGCCCAGGCCCATTACACCGAGAAGCGCATTGCTAAGTTGCGCCAACAAGCGCTGCGGGTGATCGCCGCCGAGCCGGAGTTGGCGCGCCGCTTCCAGCATCTGCTGAGCACGCCCGGGTTGGGCGAGAGCAGCGCCCTGGCCGTGCTGAGCGAGTTGGCGGTGTTGCCCGCGAGCTTGGACGAACGGCAGTGGGTAGCCCATGCCGGTCTGGATCCCAAGCACCATGAGTCCGGTTCGTCGGTGCTGCAGAAGCCGCGCATCAGCAAGGCCGGCAACGCCTACCTGCGGTCGGCGCTCTACATGCCGGCCCTAGTGGCGGTGCAGCACGATCCCGCGCTGCGGGCCTTTTATCAGCGTCTGCTGGATCGGGGCAAGGCCAAGTTGCAAGCCCTGGTCGCGGTCATGCGCAAGCTGTTGCATGCCGCCTGGGGCATGTTTCGCCACGACCAGCCTTATGATGGAGCGAAACTGTGCCCGCAAAGCTGAACGCACACGGCGAGCGATTGCAAAAAGAGAGAGGTTCTCCTGCACCTCTCCAGAGAGAAAAAACACTTGAAATCGAAGAGAGAATCTCGGGCTGGCTGGGCAGAGCACGATCTCCGCGAGTGCAACCGCTCGATGGCGCGGACAACTCCTCGGCCTGCCTGCGCATCGTGCTGGCAACCAGTTTCCATGGGCATCCTTACCTAGCGGGATCGTCGTCTCCGCGAACGGCTGCACGATGCACTCGCAGCGGCTCGAACCACCTCTCATGCGATGGTACGGTTTTTTGCTGCGAGAACGGTGTGACTCGCCTCACCGGTGATCGTGACTTTTCAGTTCCGAGCCACTGTGGAGGAAGGGATACCCTCGCTTGTCACAGCAGCCTGCGACTGTCGTCACATACGAATCTTGAAGCAAAGCCTACAATCAGTGGACCAGGTGCCTCTATGCTCTCCCGCAGTTAATGGCATGGACGTCGGCGGGCTCTCCTGCGCGTGAATGTTTAGGATCTCTCGGTCAGGGACGGCTGCATGGGTCGGTCGCACAAATTAACGAGACGAACGCGTACAGTGCGTTTGCGTGAGCGCTAGCTAGTGCACGGAATGTCCAGCTAAAGAACAACTACCGACGAATGACCTAATTATGGTGTTGGACGCGAAGAAGATGAAGACTGACGTTAGCGCTGTCATTGCCTGACAAGATCAAAAACAATCAACGTCGCGCTGGGCGACAGCGTAAAGGCAAGTCAATTGCTCATGGAATTCAAGTAGGGGCAAAGCCGCAACAGTTTAGGAGGTATTCCGTGTCTTCCTTTGATCTCAAGGACCAAAACCTGACGGTTTCGCAAATCTATCGCAATCTGCCGCCCAGCGTGCTTTACGAGCACGCGATACGGCATGACAAGGGTACGAGCATAGCTGAGAACGGGGCGCTGGTGGCGTATTCCGGTGTGAAAACCGGACGCTCGCCCAAGGACAAGCGCATCGTGAAGAATCCACAGTCGGAGCAGGACGTCTGGTGGGGCAGCGTCAATGTGCCCATCGACGAGCTAACCTTTGACAAAGTTCGCGAGCGCGCGCGCGATTACCTGAACATCTGCGAGCAGCTTTACTGCTTCGATGGCTTCGCCGGTTGGGACCCCAAGTACCGCGTCAAGGTGCGCGTCATCTGCGAGCGACCCTATCACGCGCTCTTTATGCATACCATGCTCATCCGTCCCACACATGAGGAGTTGGCCAACTTTGGCAAACCGGATTTCGTGATTTACAACGCCGGCAGGTTTCCTGCCAACCAGTACACGGCCGGCATGGGCTCGAAGACCGCCGTCTGCCTGGACCTTGAAGATCACGAACTGGTCATCCTGGGGACGGAATACGCCGGCGAGATGAAAAAGGGCGTGTTCACTGCGGTGCATTATTTCGCGCCCAAGCTCGGCATCCTGTCGATGCATTGCTCGGCGACGGCCGACAAGCAAACCGGCCGTTCGTCGCTGCTGTTTGGGTTGAGCGGAACCGGTAAGACCACGCTGTCGGCAGATCCGCACCGCCTGCTGATCGGTGATGATGAGCATTGCTGGAGCGATGACGGCATCTTCAACGTCGAGGGCGGATGCTATGCGAAGGCGATCCACCTGACGCCGGAATCGGAGCCCGACATCTTCTCCGCGCTGCGGTTCGGCGCCGTGCTGGAGAATGTGGTCCTCGAAGAAGACCACAGCGTGGATTTCGACGACACGCGCATTACCGAGAACACACGCGGCGCTTATCCGATCAATTTCATCCAAAACGCCAAGATCCCATGTGTGGCCGGCCATCCCACCGACATCATCTTCCTCACCTGCGATGCCTTTGGCGTGCTGCCACCCGTCAGCTCCCTCAATCCGGCCCAGGCCATGTATCACTTCATCAGCGGATACACGGCGAAGGTCGCGGGTACCGAAGTCGGAGTAAAGGAACCACAGGCGACCTTTTCCCCGTGCTTCAGCGGCCCATTCCTCGTCTGGCATCCGAACAAGTACGCCGAGCTGTTGGCGCAAAAGATGAAAAAACACGGGGCTCGCGTCTGGCTGGTGAACACTGGCTGGAGCGGCGGTGCCTACGGCACAGGCAAGCGCGTCAACTTGTCCTACACGCGCGCTATCGTCGATGCTATTCACACCGGTACCCTGGCCAACGCGAAGAGACAGCGCGATCCGGTTTTCGGGATCGAAGCAATGACCGAATGCCCCAACGTGCCATCCGAGATCCTGGTTCCACGCAACACCTGGGCGGACAAGTCTGCTTACGATGCCACGGCCAGGAAACTTGCTGAACTTTTCCACAAGAATTTTGCTACCTACGAAAGCGGAGTGGGCGCAGAGGTCAGGGCCGCGGGGCCGTGCGTAGAAGAGCTGACGCCTGCGTGAGGAGATCGACAATGCCCTGAGCTGCCCGCATATGGTCGGCGTGCCCGCCCTTGGTCATTACGGATCAATCCGCTAACCGCAGAGGCCGAGAGATTGCGGTGCAGAGCACTCAGGCGGCACGATAGTGGTCATTTTCTCTCCCTCATAGTAGCAATCAACGTATGAAGCGGCCAGTATGATTTTCCTGAGACTCTCAATCAGAAGTGTGGGTACTTGCAGCGATATTAGAAGAACTGGAAAGATAGTACTTGGTCGAGCGAGTCATGGAACGCACTATACGGCCACGCCTGCGTAGTCTGACCCCACTTGGTACAAGAAATGCTCCAACTAATCATTTGTTAGGCAGAGATAGAGTGGCTGGCAATCTTGAGTCCGAAGTGAGCAGAATGATACGGGCGACACCCGGGAAATGCCTTGGTCGCGTTGAACTTCGGAATCATCACAATCACTCAGGGGAAAACATACATCGGCTTGCTGCGCTCCTCGAACAGACTCGTATTATTCCGTCGGTGCGCGCGCCCGAGTTCGTTCTTCGCAGCGTTCGTGCCCCCGGTAACGTGGTGTATTTCCTTTTTGGGAATCCGGAACATATAGCTGAGATGGTGGAGGTGGTCACGGCAGCCGGCAAGGTGCCGATGGTCAATGTCGACCTGGCGTCTGGGTTGTCGCGCGACGAGGCAGCGATCTCTTTTCTCGCCCATCGACAGGTGCAGGGCATTATCTCCACCCATATCGAGCCTTTGCGAGCGGCCCGGGAGTTCGGACTTTTTGCTATCAAGCGGACCTTCTTGCTGGATTCTGCGGCATTAGAGAGCGGGCTGCACAGCCTCGAACAATTTCTACCAGATGCCCTGGAAGTAATGCCTGCGATTGTGGCCCCGCGCATACTGCCCAAACTGCGTCAGAGGTACCCCGAGCTTCCGGTAATTGGTGGAGGAATGATCACAACCTTGCGAGAGATTGAGGATCTGGTTCAGCAAGGCATCGACTCGGTCTCGGTGAGCGATTCGCAGTTGTGGATAGCATAGAGATGTTCGCGCAGCGAACACGAACAGGTAGTCACATACAGACGTGAGGTTGGTCACAAACAACTTTAGGATTGCACGTTAAGATATCCGTGTTAGTACCACGCGGTTAGAGATCTAAGAGTAGCCGCCTGAAAAGTGAAGGGTCTTTTGCAAAGGACCTTCCCAGCTTTTTGGGCGGCTTTTTCATTCCCCAGGTTTTTGTAGCAATCGTAAGTAATAAGGAGATGCTATGGCGACCTCCCAGTATCACCCGAACTCACCAATCGGAAAAGCAGTATTAGTTGGGCTCCTCATATTACTTTGCTTACCCCTGCTGTGTGTAGCTGCATTCAGCCAGGACAACACACCCACTGCCGCTCCGCCCGCGGGCGGCTTCATGTACCAGATGATGCACGAAAAGTATCTTCTTGGTGACTGGGGCGGAGCGCGCACAAGACTGGAAGAAGAAAAAGGCGTTAAGTTCGAATTCCGTTACACCGGCGACTTTCTTTATGCCGAAAACGGGCGCTATCAGGACGGCGGCGCAGGATGGAACCGTATGCGCGGAACCATGTGGATCGATTTCGGCAAGCTGATCGGGCCGTCGGCGAAAAATTGGAGCTTCTTCGTCACCGGACTCTGGCAAGGTGGTCCCAATCTTGGCGCCGACTATCTGGGTAGTATCTCCAATCCCAGCACTCTAGTCAGTGCACGGACCGAGATCCTCGACTCCTACTGGTTGCAGTACGCGACGTCGGACCAAAAGGTTAAGGTCCAGTTCGGCCAGCTCGCCAGCCTGGACTACTATGGCCTTCCGCCCTGGATCTGGCAGTACCTCGAGGAGCCGCTTTCTTATGGCTTCCAAAACCGCTTCAACGACTACGCTTCGTTCGACCCTGCTTCTGGTCCTGGTGTCAGGTTGGAGGTGGATCCCTATCCCTGGATGTATTTCAGCGGGGCTTACACCTCGGGCAACCGAAACCCATACGTGCAGGATCCCAACGGCTTTCATTATGTGAAGGCAAATTCGGGTGTAATCAGCGACAATGTTGGCTTCAAGATCAATCAGCCTGGTACCGGGAAGACTGCAAAGGAAAAGTACTATCCCGGCCAGTATGAAGTCGGATCGACTTACAACGGCGGTAAGTTCGCCAACTCTTTCTGCAGCAACACAGCTCAGGTTCCTGGCTGCGCCCAGCCTGGTTCCCTGTACTACTCGAATCCCCTGTTCTTTTCTCCAAACACCGGCAACTACGTTTTCTATTTCTGGGGTCAACAGGCGGTTTATCGTCCGAAAGCCGGCTCGAACACAGGGCTGGACGTCCAGGGCGGTATGTCTTACTCGCCGAATACACCCTACAACATGGTCGATAAGAACGTCCTCGTGGGACTGACTTATCACGGCCCAATTCCCAGCCGGCCCAAGGATTCGGTTAACTGGGGCCTGTCGTACACCCACGTCAGCGATAAGTACGCCAGTTATTATGCCTTTACGAATCCGGCTGCTCCGCCTTATTCATCGGAAAAAGCGTACGAATTCAACTACATATTCCAGGCCACACCGTACTTGGCCCTTCAGCCAACTTTGCAGGTATATCAGGACGTAGGTGGCTTTGCAAAGGCCGGAACGGCTGAGGCAATCGGTTTCCGGACCACCGTATTCTTCTGACGCCCAGGCCGTCGCGGAAGCCTTTCAGGCGAAGGCAGGAATACGTCCCCATGTCTGTGAAGACTTCGCGGTCGCGGCAACAATTCTATGGAGGAACGAATGGCGAATTACATTGGCGCAATCGATCAAGGCACGACAAGCACCCGCTTCATGGTGTTTGACCGTTCTGGAAAGGTCATTAGCGTGGCCCAGAAGGAACACGAGCAGATCTATCCCAAGCCGGGATGGGTCGAGCACAACCCGGAAGAGATCTGGACGCGGACACAGGAGGTGATCGCCGAAGCCCTCATCGCCAAGAACCTGACGGCCAAAGATCTCGCAGGAATAGGAATTACCAACCAGCGCGAGACTACAGTGGTGTGGAATCGCAAGACCGGCAAGCCGGTATACAACGCCATCGTCTGGCAGGACACACGGACCGCCGACTATGTGGCTGAGTACTCACGGTTGGGCGGTCAGGACCAGTTCCGCCGCAAGGTCGGACTGCCACTGGCCACCTATTTCAGCGGGCTGAAGATCAAGTGGATCCTGGAAAACGTACCCGGCGTCCGCGCTCTCGCCGAAAAAGGTGAGGTGATCTTCGGCAACATCGACACTTACCTCATCTGGAAACTGACCGGCGGCGTTGATGGCGGCATTCATGTTACCGATGTCAGCAATGCCAGCCGCACGATGTTGATGAACCTGGAAACCCTCGACTGGAGCAAACAAATCACCGAGATTTTCGGAGTGCCGATCGCAATGCTGCCGAAGATTTGTTCCAGCAGCGAAGTGTACGGCACGGTGAAGACGACGGCGCTGGCAGGCGTTCCGGTTGCCGGCGATCTCGGCGATCAACAGGCCGCACTCGTGGGCCAGACCTGCTTCAAGCCGGGGCAGGCGAAGAACACCTACGGCACGGGCTGTTTCCTGCTGCTCAACACGGGAACCACACCGGTGCAGTCGGAGTTCGGCCTGCTCACCACTCTTGCGTACAAATTGGGCAATCAGCCGGCAGTGTATGCACTTGAGGGCAGCGTCGCTATCACCGGTGCGCTGGTGCAGTGGGTACGCGACAACTTCAACATCATCAAGAAGAGCTCGGAGATCGAAGCTCTGGCCAAGACCGTGGACGACAACGGCGGCGTGTATTTCGTGCCGGCATTCTCGGGTCTGTTTGCTCCCTACTGGAAGGCAACGGCCCGGGGCGTCATCTGCGGACTCACACGCTATGTCACTAAGGCCCACATTGCTCGCGCCGTCCTGGAAGCCACGGCTTTCCAAACCCGCGAAGTCGTGGATGCCATGAAGAACGACTCCGGCATTGAACTGGATGTGCTGCGCACCGACGGCGGCATGACCGAGGACGAACTGCTGATGCAGTTCCAGGCGGACATCCTCAACAAGCCGGTTGTGAGACCTGTGGTGAAGGAGACCACCGCATTGGGCGCTTCCTACGCAGCCGGCTTGGCGGTTGGCTTCTACAAGAACCTCGACGACCTCTGTGCGAACTGGGCGGTCGACAAGACCTGGAAGCCGGCCATGGATGAGACGAAACGCGAATCCATGTACAAGCTGTGGAAGAAAGCCGTCACCAGAACCTTTGATTGGGTGGAAGAAGCACCCAAGGTTGAAGAACCCGAAAAAGAACTCGCAGGCGCCGCACATTAACGGCAAGGAGACTAACTATGCATGGACCATTATTCGGTGAATTCATGGGGACCTTTGTGCTGATCCTCCTGGGCGATGGCGTGGTGGCAAACGTCCTCCTCAAGAAATCCAAGGGCGAAGGCTCGGGATGGATTGTGATCACTACGGGGTGGGGACTGGCAGTGATGGCCGGAATCTTTACGGCAATCGCATGCGGAAGCCCCGGAGCGCACATCAATCCCGCAGTCACCTTGGCGGTGGCCCTCATCTCCGGCAAATGGGCGACTGTCCTTCCCTTCTGGCTGGCGCAATTCGCCGGGGCTTTCGCGGGCGCCACCTTCGTATGGCTGGCTTACTTGCCGCACTGGGCGGTTACCGAAGACCAAGGAGCCAAGCTGGGAATCTTCTGCACCGGCCCCGCCATCCGTAACCTTCCTGATAACTTCATGACTGAAGTCATCGCTACTGCGACCCTGGTCGGAGTAGGCTTTGCCTTTGGCGCCTCGGCGGTGGCTCCGACCGGGATGCCCCCCGGCTTCGCTCCTTATCTTTGGGGCATGTTGGTCTGGGTGCTCGGCTTGTGTCTCGGCGGTCCGACCGGATATGCAATGAACCCCGCGCGCGATTTCGGTCCACGCATGGCTCATTTCATCCTGCCGATTGCGGGCAAAGGCAAGTCGGATTGGGGCTACGCCCTTGTTCCGATCCTGGGTCCGTTGGCAGGTGCGGCCATTGCTGCGGCCAGTATTCACATCATCAAGTATTGAGCTTGATGAGTGCAAAAAGTGGGCGTTGTCGTCGTTGAACGTCTCTTCGCCGTGGCGACATGCCGGAACTGGCGTGACTGCCCAATGACGCCAGTTCCGGCCAGCGCCCTGATATCAATGTTTGTCTATGCTGACGTGCAGAAGGAGGCAGTACTATGCCAGAACTCGTCCATACTGGTGTCATGAAAAAGCTCATCAATTCCCCTCAGGACGTCGTGCGCGAGGAGCTTGAGGGGATGGAGGCGGCGCACAGTGACCGTCTCCGCATCAACTACGATCCGGCTTACATCGTGCGCAAGGATGCTCCCATAAAGGGCAAGGTAGGTCTGGTCTCCGGCGGCGGCAGTGGGCATGAGCCAATGCATGGCGCTTACGTGGGCAAAGGGATGCTTGATGCGGCGTGCCCGGGCCAGGTCTTCACCAGCCCCACTCCCGACCAGATGTACGAGGCCAGCAAGGCGGTAAATGGCGGGGCCGGAATTCTGCACATCGTCAAGAACTATACGGGCGACGTGATGAATTTCGATCTCGCGAAAGAGATGTTGCAGGCCGATGACATCGCCGTCGAAACTGTTTTGACCGACGACGATGTAGCGGTGGAAAACAGCCTATACACGGCGGGCCGACGTGGCGTGGGCTTGACTGTGCTTATGGAAAAGCTGCTGGGAGCGGCCGCTGAACAGAAAATGCCGCTTTCTGCCATCAAGAAACTTGGTGAGACCATCCGCGGAACCGGCAGGAGCATGGGCATGGCCCTGACACCATGCACCGTGCCCCATGCCGGCAAACCGTCCTTTGAACTGCCCGAAGATGAGATCGAACTTGGCATCGGCATTCATGGCGAGCCTGGACGCCGGCGCGTCAAGCTTGCCGCTGCGGATGAAATCACAGAAATGCTGATGGAGCCCATCCTCGCCGATCTTCCCTTCAAGAAGGGCGATGACGTGCTCCTATTCGTGAATGGGATGGGCGGAACTCCCCTCATTGAGCTGTACATCATTTATCGCAAGGCGGCGCAGATTGCCAAGTACTACGGACTGAACATCGTTTGCAATCTCGTAGGCACCTACATCACAAGCCTTGAGATGGCAGGCACTTCAATCACACTGCTCAGAATGAACGATCAGCTGTGCAAACTTTGGGATGCTCCGGTCGACACTCCAGGCTTACGCTGGGGCTGAGATCCAACACCATGGAAACCTTCGAGCTGGAAAGCGCGCGGTCGTGGATCAAAGCGGCCGCGCTTCTAATTGCGGAAAATTCGCGCATGCTTACCGAACTGGACACGGCCATTGGTGACGGCGACCATGGCGAGAACATGATGCGCGGGTTCAAGGCAGTTGAGAAGAAGTTGGAAACGGGCACGCCGCCCGCTGACCTGGTCGGGTTGTTCAAGCTGGTAGGTATGGCCTTGCTCTCTTCCGTTGGTGGTGCGGCCGGCCCGCTTTACGGAGGCTTCTTCCTGGCCCTGAGTAAAGGCTGTGCGGGCAAGAAGAACCTTAGCAAGGCTGAACTGGGACAGGTCTTGGCTGAAGGGCTCGCAGACATTCAACGGCGCGGCAAGGCTCAACTGGGTGACAAAACCATCGTCGATGCGCTCGCGCCAGCGTTGGACGCTTATCGCGCCTCCCCGGATGGCCTTGCAGGGGCACTCAAGGCGGCCGCGGAACAGGCGCGCGAGTCCGCCGTAGCCACGATTCCGCTGCAGGCGCGCAAAGGCAGGGCCAGCTATTTGGGAGAGCGCAGCATTGGTCACCAGGATCCCGGCGCTACATCAAGCTGGCTCTTATTGCAGGCACTGGTGTCGGTTTGCAAAGCCGCTTCGTAGGTGACGAAAACATGGTCGGCCTGGTCTTGGTCTCGCACAGTACGAAGCTGGCAGAAGCGGTGCGAGAGCTAGTTTTGCAGATGACCTCTCGCGATTTTCCCCTGGCAGTTGCTAGCGGTGTTGGCGAGAACCACGAGGATCTAGGCACCGACTCAGTCCACATCTCTGATGTTTTGCAGCACATGGCCTGCCCGGGAGGCGTCCTGGTGTTGATGGATTTGGGCAGTGCCGTGCTCAGCGCGCAAACCGCGCTGGAACTGCTGGAGGCTTCTGCCGCCCACCCCATCAGACTATGCCCAGCTCCGTTGGTGGAGGGCGCCATAGCAGCGGCTGTGTGCGCCCAAGCAGGTGGCAGTCTGGATGAGGTCGCCCGCGAAGCGGAACACGGGCTCATGGCTAAGCAACAACAACTCCAGGGGGAAAGTGCTGCCGAAGTTTCCCTGGACGCCCGGCCTGCGGCAGACATGCCGGGAGCGACCGCGGAACTCGAACTGACCTTGCAAAACCCACACGGCCTCCACGCCCGTCCGGCGGCCCTGTTAGTACAGGCGGTCAGTCGGTTCTCGTCTTCCTGCGAAGTTTCCAATCTAACTTCGGGCCGGGGCCCGGTGCCGGCCCGAAGCTTGACCAGCTTGTCCCTTCTGCAGGGTCGCAAAGGGGATCGCCTGAAATTCGTCTGCAGCGGTAGCGACTCCCACTCGACCATGGACGCCATTCGCGAGCTTGCCGGTAGCGCATTCGGCGAGAAAACCGGCGTTTCGGTTGCTCCGCCACCGGTTTTAACTTCTGCACCTGCACCTGGCGACAAACACAGCTTTCCGGGGTCCGACGGAATTGCCATAGGCCCTCTGTTTCTCCTGGAAACAGCCGAACTCACGGCCAGCGACGCCCAGTCGGAAAGACCGGTCGAAGAGCTGGCGAAGCTCACGGCCGCAATGGACTCGGTCAACCAGAGCATTCATGGCCCAGCAGTGAGCGATTCCAGGACGGTCTCCGCCGGGAAGGAGATTCTCCAGGCTCAGGCGCTCATACTGTCGGACCCGGTTCTGCGGACGAACCTCCGGTCCCTGCTAGAGGCCAACCGCATGTCAGCTGCCCGTGCGTGGACCACGGCAATGGACGAGCTGGTTGCGCAATATCAGGCCATGGAAGATCCCTACTTGCGGGAGCGCGCGGCGGACGTTCGCGATATCGCCCGCCGGGTCCTTCGGCAAATCAAGGGTGGTGAGTTGCAAACCCGGATCGGCTTGCCCCACCCGGGCATTCTTTTCACCGACGAAGTGCTTCCCAGCGAAGCCGAGGAATGCGATCCGGCGACGGTGCTTGGCGTCATCACGGCGAAGGGCAGCGCAACTTCGCACAGCGCCATCATTCTAAGAACCCTAGGCATTCCGATGGTTGTGGGAGCGAGCTTCATCAGCCGCGCCGACGTGGGGAAGGTTCTGGCCATGGACGGCTCAACCGGCGAAGTGTGGATCGATCCGGATGCGCAGACCCTTGCAAAGCTGAAACGGCGCGAAGAGGTTCGGTTGCAGCGCAAGAATCGGGCGGCTACAGCCCGCTCCGAGGCGGCGGTCACGCTTGATGGCACACGTATAGACGTGTTGGCCAATGTCGGGACCACACGCGACGCACTTGCGGCAGGCGAGAACGGCGCCGATGGTGTCGGACTGCTGCGAACGGAGTTCCTTTTCGCGTCTCGGGCCCAAGCTCCCACCGAGGATGAACAAGTTCGGTCCTTACGCGAAATTTACGCCTCGATCGCCGGATTGATCATAGTTCGTACTCTCGATGTGGGTGCCGATAAGCCTCTGGCTTTTCTGCCGCAGGCCCTAGAACACAATCCGTATTTAGGAGTGCGCGGCATTCGTCTATCATTCCAGTCTCCAGACCTGTTCCTCACTCATCTGCGGGCAATTCTTCGCTCGGCAATAGGAAACGACATCTGGGTCATGTTCCCCATGATCTCGCTGGTAGACGAAGCACAGCAGGCACTACAGCTTTTGACGAGGGCGCATCAGCAACTGCGAGAAGAGGGAATCCCCCATACCTGGCCAGTGAAACGCGGCGTCATGATCGAAGTGCCTTCCGCTGCACTCGCGAGCGAGCAGCTCGCGGAGGAACTCGACTTCTTCAGCATCGGTACTAACGATCTGACCCAATACACCATGGCAGCTGAGCGCGGAAATGCACAGCTCGCTCAATTACAGGATGCACTTCACCCGGCCGTTCTGCGCCTGATGAAAGCTGTGGTTGAGGGTGCCAAAAAGCGGGACCGGCATGTCTCCGTTTGCGGTGATGCTGCTTCTGATCCCTTGGCGGCGGCGATCTTCGCCGGCCTTGGGGTTCGCAGCCTCAGCCTAAGGCCGAGACAGGTCGCCGAAATCAAGGGACTCTTCCGGGAGTTGTGTTTCACAGAACTGAAAGCCATCGCTGGCGAGGCAGTGATTTGCAAGGACGCGGCTGCTGTGCGCAGCTTGATCGGGCGCTACCTCGATCGCGCCGCGAGCGCCTGCCGTGAGACAGCCGGCACCAATCGAAGCTAGAGCCAGGAGGTCCGGGTTATGACCCCAGATGCACTCAAGAAGAGAGTTACGGAAGAATTCAATGATATGGGCCTGTTGAAGTGCCTCGATGTCGAGACCAGTGTTTTTGGTGAGCTACCGCGCCTTTTCGAGGTTTCCCATCTTTCCATGCGGCTCGTGCTTGACAACATGGCTGCAGTTGCTGCCGCCAGCAGCATCGCTGCGCAAATCAAGCGCGACCTTGAGCGACAGGGAGTCGAGTTGGAATACGAAATCCGAGTGCGATGGAAAGTCGTCAATGTTTATTCCGAAGCTCAGGAGCGTTGTGGTGATTACGACGACATGCCTTCTGAAACTTTCCACGCCGAGGTAGAATCAGGCAGCGCAAAGCGTGACATGTCTATTCATGTGTCCACCGGAGCGAGAGCATATATTCGTCAGTACCTTGATCAGGTACCACCCGAACATCGGCAGGACACGATCCATACGCTGCTGAAAATCTGCCTCAATCACAAGCTGTCAGGCCGCGGCGAGTATTGGGATCCCATTCTCTATGCAAGCTGCAATGTCGAGGTGCAGGATGTTGCTCAAGTTGTCGAAAGCGGGGTGGACTTGGAGGAGCGAGAACTCATACCTGGCGGTTAGCACTCGGGGCAACACTCGGTGCGCGCTTGTAGCCAACTCCCATAGTGCCGACGGGGCAAAATCGTCCCTGCGCAGTTCCTTTTTCAATTGCTGGCCTTAGCCGCGTACATCCGGCCCACTATCCGCGTCACGGTGTCGCGCGGAACCAGGCGGAGCAAATTCGTCAGCATCCGGTTCTTCCATCCCGGAATCACGACTCGCTTGCCAGCCTTCATCCCTTCATAACCCAGGCGAGCCACGTCACGGACGTCCATTCCAAGACGCGCGTTGGCCCGGCTGGAGCCGCCCTGGTGCGCGCGTTTCTGGAAATTCGTCTCCACCGGGCCTGGGCTGAGGCAGGTGACTGTCGCGCCGGTTCCGCTTAGCTCCTCCGCCAAGGCTTCGGTGAAATGCAAAACGAATGCCTTGCTGGCGTAGTAGATCGCGGTATAGGGGCCGGGCAGAAATCCGGCCACGCTGCCGACATTGAGCAGCTTGCCGCCGCGCGCGACAATCTGCGGCAGGAAGAGCTTGCTCAGATGCGCCACCGCGACGATGTTGACCTGGATCATCTCGGCTTCATTATTCCAGTCGGTTTGAACAAACGGCCCGCTGCCGCCGAAGCCCGCATTGTTCACCAGCACATCAACCGCGATTCCGGCTTCCTGCAACTCTTGATAAAGCTCGACCGGCGCGGCGGGATGCGAGAGGTCCTTGGGTACGACTCGCACTTCCACGCCCAAGCGCGATTGCAGCTCGTCGGCGAGCTGGCGCAGAGCGCCGCGATTACGCGCCACCACCACGAGGCGGTATCCATCGCCGCCAAACAGGCGGGCGAGTTCCAGGCCGATACCGCTGGAAGCGCCTGTAATCAAAGCGGTTCTGACAGCCGGTGCCGATGTGCTCACGGTTCTCTTATAGCTGATGGCATGATTCTTCGCAGTCAACTTTTCATTTGGGTGCCCCAGCGGAGGACGCCCGTTGGCGTGAAAAGTCGCGCAACGGAGGTTGCGTACTTCAACCATTTCAATGAAAATCATCACACGGGTGAGGATTTTGCATCCAGCCGCGTTCCGTCCTCATCAAGGTGTCTTTGTCCTAAACATTCTCTATGAATTCAGACACGAAGGCGCGCTTTGTTGGACTGGTCGGCTTGGGAGCCATCGCCGTGTGGCTGACCGTGAGCCTGAGCAGCAACTTCTATCTCTCCATCGCTAGCCTGAGCTGGCCGAAGGTCGCCGCTCGGATTACTTCTGCGGGTATAAACACGGGCACATCCACCATGGGAACATGGTGGGCCCCCGACGTGGAGTACGAGTATTCGGTGAGCGGCCGCGCCTACCACTCGGCCACGATACGTTACCTCATGAAGCCTTTTTCGGAGCAGGAGGAAGCTCAGGCTGTGCTGGCCGGCTATCCCGCCCAGGCGCAGGTTCGAGCGGCGTATGATCCACAAGATCCGGCGCGCAGCGTGCTCGAACCCGGCGTTCCCGCCGGCATGTGGAAGCGGGCGTTGATTCCGTTTTTCTTCTGGGGCCTCGTAGCCTACATCTTTTACGAGATCGTCCATCCCGATCGCAGAATCCTGCTGCGCTCCAACCCTGAAGCCGTCGCCGAGGAGAAGCCGGTTCCAGACGAACGCGCTGCCTGAGCCGAGTCTGGCCGCTGCTGAAAAGTCTCGAAGGCAGATTCCTCGCGGGCTAAAGCCCACTCGGAACAACAGAAATTAAATGGCTTAATCGGCACGAGGAAACTCGTGCCCTGACACAAACCATTGCCAATTCGATCTTCTTAGCGGCCTGACCTTGCGCCGCCCGTCAACGTTACAAACCAGAGGTAAACACCTCACAGCCATCCCACCCGCCGTCGTGCTATAAACAAATCGTTACCGCTCCCCATGCGGAACTGGAGTTCCCACCGGTGAACCTGCCGAACTGGCTGACTATCTCGCGCATCTCCTGCGTCCCGGTGCTGGTGTGGATCCTAGCGAGCAATCAAATCAGCAGCACGCACGGCGAAAAGGAGCTGCTGGCGTCGGCAGTCGTTGGCTTCGCGGCGTTAACCGATCGCATGGATGGCTATCTGGCGCGCAAGCGCGGGCAGATCACGCGGATGGGGATGCTGCTCGATCCGCTGGCCGACAAGCTGCTGATCGTCTCCGCCCTGATCGCGCTGATGCAATTCAATCCGCAACTGGTCGCCGCGTGGGTGGTCATTGTGGTGATTGGGCGGGAGCTGCTGGTGACGGAGCTGCGCATGGTGGGCGCAGCGGAGGGGTTCACGATCCAGGCGCGTGACCTTGGCAAATGGAAGATGGCCGTGCAAGTCGTGGCCGTCATCGCGGCCATCCTCGATCACCGCTGGCCCGTCGTGCGTCTCCCTGTGGATTGGCCCTCGCTCTCACTCAACATCAATCTAATTGCGAGAATCGCCATCTGGGCGATGGTGGTGCTGTCGATCGCTTCGGCGGGAGATTATTTTGTTACCTTCTGGACCAAGATCGACCAGGCCCGCAAGCGAGAGAAATCCCCGGTTGCAGCGATGCCGGCTCGCAAGGGAACCGAGCTGACCAAGGTTCGGCGCACGCAACATATTCCGCTGCGGTGAGCGGGCGCGTTTTGAAAGGGACGGTCTTCAGAGCGTCCGTAGTTTTGCCCTCGTCGATGGCGGCCTTAACCGCTGAGGGACTTTTCAGAGACTGCTCAGATCAGGGCTCGGTGCCCGGAGGTCATCATGCTGAACAACGATTCGCCGGCTGTCCTCATTTTTATAGAAGAAGGCTACGAAGACATGGAGCTGATGTACCCCAAGTATCGGCTCGCGGAGGCGGGCTACAAAGCCGTCGTTGCCGGACCCAAGGCGCGGCAGCAGTATCTGGGCAAGCACGGCTATCCATGTGTAAGCGATGCAGCGATTACTGACTTGGACGAGCCGGCGTTCGCCGGCGTGATTTGTCCGGGCGGGTGGGCGCCGGACAAATTGCGGCGCATCGACAAGGTCAAGAGCCTGGTCGCCCAGTTTGATCACTCGCGCAAGCTGGTCGCGGCCATCTGCCATGGCGGCTGGATTCCCATCTCGGCGGGAGTCTACGGCGGCGTGCGCGTGACCGGTAGCCTCGGCATCAAGGACGACCTGGTCAATGCGGGCGCAAGCTTCGAAGACGCGCCCGTGGTGGTGGATCGTCACTTCGTCAGCAGCAGAAAGCCGGATGACCTGCCGGTGTTCATGGCCGCGGTTTTGGAGCTGCTGACACATGCTCCTTCGCTTGCCACAAACTTCGCCGGTGCCAAGGTGCGGTGAGGCCTTCTGACTTCGAGCTGGCTGGGCCACCAATCGATGTGTCCAAATAAAGCGCAGATGCCAGCCTGCGGTCATCTTTGTGTACCCTCCACACAAACCCGCGGACTGCGAATCCCCTCATAACTCGCTTGTTTTCTATTGAAAAGCTCTCATTCTGGCGAGGGTTCAGCGTTGGCCGCCAAACTGCTTTATTCATAGCCGAGGGACTTTGGTGGACAGGCCACGCAGTTATTGTCCTGCCCGTCAGAGCCCCTGAGAACAGACTAGGGAGCTTCATAAAGTGAAGAGGAATTTTCGTTTTGCATTTTTATCAGCAATCTGCGTCTGTTTCGTGGCAGCGATGACGTTGTTCTCGATGGCCGAAACCAAGTCGCCCGCGAGCGGGCAGAAGGTGAAGATCACGGGAACCATTGTTGTACGCGAAGGCGAGATCGTGCAGATCAGGGACGAAAAGGATGGCAGCGTGCAACCCTTCAAAGTCACGGACAAGACCGAGATCAGGCGCAACAAGGGATTCCTTCACGGCAACTCGACTCTGGATGCCTCGGCATTGGTGCCGGGCTTGACCGTCAAAGTATACGGAGTCGGAACTCCCGAAGGTACGCCGGAAGCCAAGAGGATTCACTTCAAGGCCGAAGCGTTCTCCGTGACGGTTGCCCAAGAAAAGCAAATCAAGGAAAACCAGGCCGCGGCCAGCCATGCTCAAACTACCGCTGACGACGGCGTTGCCGCAGCGGCCAATGCTCAGAGTTCCGCTGATCAGGCGCAGTCTTCAGCCAATCAGGGAATCGCAACTGCGCAAGCGGCAGGCACACTGGCGGCGTCCAATCAGGTCGGCGTGGAGATGCTGAACCAGCGCGTGGCCGACTTGGGCGATTACAACACCCTGGCCGAAACCGGCATTTACTTCAAAGCGGGTAGCCATGCTCTGAGCGCCGAGGCCAAGAAAGATCTTGACCAGCTCGTTACTGCTAACTCCGGCGTGAACGGGTACATCGTCGAGATCACGGGCTATGCCTCCAGCGAGGGCGGCGCAAGCTATAACCAGAAGCTGAGCGAAGCACGGGCCGCGGCCGTAGCCGAATATCTGCGGGTTCACGCCGACGTTCCGGCAGCGCGCATCGCCGTGCCCGCTGGTTACGGCGCGACTCATCCCGCAGTGGCGAACGACAACCCTACGGATCGTGCTATGAATCGCCGCGTCGAGGTTAGGATCCTCGTCGCCAAAGGACTCCAGGAAGGCACCACGAGCCAAAGCCTCCTGCTTGGCAGCAAGAACTAGTGCTGCGGATGACGCTACCAGGCGATTGGTGCAACACCCTTACGGCGGCAGTACGATCAACTGCCGCCGCTTCTTGCAGCAAGCGCGTGAGCGTTCAAATGTATGATTTTGCCGCCGCTCCATTTCGTTGACGATGAGAATTCAGCGGCGCATAATTAAAGATGTTGGCACCGCTACGTGGAGAGTGCTTGAGAAACCAGCGGCGGTGACTGTGCGTGAAACAACCTGTTGGGATCCCGGAAGGGATCCAGGATAGAGTTTGAGCGCGCCGGTCCACCTCGGTTCTGCACTATTCCTTATCTGCGCTAACATACTCCGAGCGCCGGCAACGATCCTTTAACACATCCGCTCTATCCAGAATCCCTCCTGCCGTGAATGCTCTGCTGCCCGTTCCCGATCCCCAAAATGCTTTTGCTCGCTGCTGGGCGGGCATGAGCTTCGCATCGCGCCGCTAAGCCTCGCTTGGACGATGCGCGACGCGTAGCCGCCTCCCCTTGCGAGCTCACATCGCGGAGCCGATTGCCATGGAAAAAACACAGGTCGTCATCATAGGTGGAGGCGCTACCGGGGCAGGCATCCTCTGGGACCTTTCGCTGCGCGGAATTCCTGCGGTTCTGTTGGAGAAGAAGGACCTGGCCAACGGCGCTACCGGCAGGTGTCATGGATTGCTGCATAGCGGCGGCCGCTATGTGGTGAAGGATGCGGAGGCGGCCAAGGAATGCATCAGCGAGAACATGGTGCTGAAGAAGGTCGCAGCGCCCTGCGTGCACGATGTCGGTGGGATGTTCGTGCACGTTCGCGGCGATGATCCTCAGTACGTTCAGCAGTGGGCCGACGGCTGCAACAAAATCGGAATCCCGACCCGCGAGCTGTCTCGCGATGAGGCGCTGGCCCTGGAGCCCAACCTGCCGCCCGACATTGTGAAGGCCTACACCTGTCCCGACGGGCACATCGACGTATTCCAATTAACGCTGGCCAACATTGAGGCCGCAGTCGCCAAAGGCGCCATCTTCCGCGCCTATTCGGAAGTGATTGGGATTGATCTTCAGGACCATCGCGTCACAGGCGTTCGCTATCGCGATGTGAATACCGGCGAGGAAGATTCTCTGGAATGCGAGATCGTCATCAACGCCTCGGGCGGCTGGGCGCAACAGATCGCGGTCATGGCCGGCGTCGAAGTTCCGGTGCGCTGCGATCGCGGCGCGCTCCTCATCTTCAATCATTGCCTGACCAGGCGCGTCGTCAACCGCTGCCGCAAGCCGGGCGACGCCGACATCCTCGTCCCGTGCGGGCCGGTTAGCATTCTGGGCACAAGTTCGGTGACGGTCCCCGGGCCTGAGGGCCTGACCGTTCCGCCCGAAGAAGTAGAAAAGCTGCTCGGGCTGGGAGTGGAGTTGATCCCAGCGCTGGCCGAGGCGCGATTGCTCCGCATCTTCACCGGCGCGCGGCCGCTGTACGTCCCGAAGAGCGTTGCCGGCGCGGGCGGCCGCGAGGTCAGCCGAAACTTTGCGCTGCTCGATCACGAGGCTTCGGAGGGCATGCACGGATTCATGTCGATCGTCGGCGGCAAGCTCACGACGTATCGCTTGATGGCCAAAGCAACGGCCGACCTGGTCTGCCAGAAGCTTCATATCGATCAGCCCTGTCGCACTGACCAGGTTCCGCTGCGCGACCCCGCCGCAGTTGAGGTGCTCAGGGAAGCGCACAACTGGATGCCCGCAGCCGCGGTCGAAAAAGCGCATCGGCGTTTGGGCAGCAGGCTGGCGGTGGTCGTGGAAGCCATCCAGAGAAATCCGGCCTTGGCCGAGATTGTCTGCGAATGTGAACTGGTGACCCGCTCGGAGCTCGAACTCGTGCTGGGCAGCGGGGCTCGAGTTCCAGTCGAGACCATCGGCGACATCGGCAGACGCACGCGGCTGGGGTTTGGTCCGTGCCAAGGCACGTTCTGCGGCTACAAGGCGATGCTGGCCGGATATCAGAACAAGAAATGGAACGCCGCGCGAGCCAGCCAGCTTCTGGAAACGTACCTCGATGATCGCTGGAAGGGACAGTCGTGGGTCCCGGACGGCAAGCAGGCAGAACAGCTCAGCCTGAGCCACGAGCTTTTCGGCACATCGTACAACTTTCACAAGCCTGCGGAGGTGAGCCATGCGGGGCGATGAATTCGACGTGCTCGTGATCGGCGAGGGTCTTTCCGGTATCACGGCGGCCGCCGCAGCTTGCCGGCAAGGCGCTCGTGTGATGTTGACCAGCAAAGGACCCGGGAGCTTTGCCCTTGGCACTGCGTGCGTGGATCTGGACGGACTTGATTGCGCCAGCGTTGGTCTGAGCAAATGGGGTGCAAACCAAATGGAAGATGCGATCAGTTTCTTCCTTGAGCTGACTGCAGCTGCCGGATGTGCCTACGAGGGAGGAGTGCATGAGCACCGACTGGTTCCCACCATCATGGGAACATTCGCGGAGGTTTCGCTCGCCCCAAGGTCGCTGTGGAAGGGAGATCCTCGGGGGGTAGCCGAGGCGGTGGTCGTCGGCATTGAGAATGTGTTTGCCTTCGACGCGAATTTTGTCGCGGAGCGGTTGACGCTGCATAGCAAGACCAATGACCTCGCAAGTTCGTATAGGGCGGTGGCGATCAAGCTGCCGCAGATTCAGAACCAGCATTGGCTGACGCCGCTCGACATCGCGAGCGAGGTCGATAAGCATTCGTTCTATGCACAAAGCCTCATGGCCGCTCTCAAGCCCGTCGTTCAGGATGCGGACTTGCTGATTCTTCCTGGCGTTCTTGGCCTGAACTCCGCCGACGACTGCATTCGCAACCTTGAAGATGAGATAGGTTGCGCGATTTGCGAACTGCCCACGCTGCCGCCCTCGGTCCCCGGACTGCGCCTGTTGCGTCGCCTGGAATCACGGTTAAGCGCGATGGGAGTGGAGATCCGCACGGGATTTTCGGTCCAGAAGCTCTGCATGGACGGAGGCCGCTGCACCGGCGCCGTTCTCGACACGCCCGGCCAGGCGCGCACGGTTCACGCCGATTGCGTGATTCTTGCGTCGGGCAAATTCTCGCGCCTGCTGGAAGATCATCCGGGCAAGGAGCGTGCCTCCGCGCCCGGATTGCGGGTGAGCGAAGAGTTGCAACCGGTCAGCAGCGCCGGCGCGGTGCTGGCGGAAAACGTCTTCGCCTGCGGAAGCGTTCTGGGGAGATTCGAATCGCGCTACGGGAACGCGATTGCCATCGTGAGCGGATACGAGGCAGGCATGCTGGCTTGTCAGCGAGGAGTGCACTATGCAAAACCGTAATCTGGCGCTGGACAATTGCGTAAAGTGTTCCGACTGCAATGCCGCCTGCCCCGTGTTGAAGGTTTACCCGGCATTCGCCGGACCCAAAGGACTGGGCCCCGACATGGAGCGCTTCCGGCGCGAAGGCGTGGAGAGCGATAGCCAGTGGCTGGAGTACTGCATGGGCTGCCATCGTTGCGATCTGGCTTGCCCCCACGCGGTCAACGTTTCCGAGCTCATTTCGCGCGGCAAAGCGCAGCACAAGAAGACGTGCCGGGTTGCGCTGCGGGACCACCTGCTGGCGCGGCCCAGCCTGGTTGGAAAGCTGAGGTCCAGTACCGCGGCGCTTACGAATGCGGTCATGAACTTTGGGCCGAGTCACCAGGCCATGTCGTCGCTTCTGGAGATAACTCCGCAGAGGAGGCTCCCCAGGTATTCGGGCCGTCCTCTACGAGCGGGAGACGGCGTCGACGAGGGCACTCGCAAAGCCGTGTTTTTCCCCGGCTGCTTCCTGCGTGATATCGCGCCCGAAGCCGGCCGCCGGGTGATCGAACTGCTCCGCCTCAATGGATTCGCGGTCGAGGTCGCGCCCGACAGTTGCTGCGGCACGCCCGCCGCCGCCAACGGCGATGCCGCCGAAATGATGAATTGCGTGCGGCAGAACGCCGTGGCTATGGGGCCGGCGCTCGATGCCGGCGCCTGCATCGTGACCGCCTGCACCAGTTGCGGATATGCGCTGAAGGCCGACTATGCTCATCTGCCCACCAACGGCGCGCTCGCGGCCTCGGCGAGAAAGATCGCTGGCAATACCTACGACCTCGGCGAGTTGCTGGTTGGGCTGCTGGATGCCGGCGAGCTGCGCACCGACTTCCGGCCCATGGCCAAGAAGCTCGCGTATCACGCGCCGTGTCACCTGAAGTCGCAGGGTATCGGACGTCCCTGGCTGCGTCTGCTGCGTGCCGTGCCGGGCGTAGAAATCGAAGAGATGAAAGCGGACTGCTGCGGCATGGCCGGAACCTACGGCTTCAAGAACGAGAAGTATCAGATCTCGTTGGATATCGGCCGCGAGCTGTTTGAACGAATCAAGGAATACCAGCCGGACGCGGTGGTCACCGAATGCGGAAGCTGCCAGATGCAGATTGAGCATGGCACCGGGCTCAAAGCTCTCCACCCGGCCGAAGTTTTCTATGCTGCCTACCCGAATCGACACTAGGCACGGATGGTGCGGTGCTCCTTTGGCAATTGTCGAAAATGCCACGTTGGTGCTTCGTTCTAGCCATCCTTTGGCTAGCCCGAATTTCTCACGACATAGCCGACAACTCAGTCAGGGGGTTGGAATTCGGGCTTACAGAACGGTTTTGAAGAGCGCGGGAGCCGGGATTCTGGGGAGTTGGCGGAGG
>Ga0335081_10000504_pt1 | contig 66742 bp, 59 predicted proteins | sample Lox_Sample_35_FD_206713 | JGI IMG/M metagenome (GOLD analysis project Ga0335081, IMG submission 206713) | Soil microbial communities from Loxahatchee National Wildlife Refuge, Florida, United States - Lox_Sample_3.5 | ecosystem: Environmental > Terrestrial > Soil > Wetlands | place: USA...
TATAACCGACTGCGCAGGACATTACGCACGTCCGGATGTAGTTCGTCTTCTAATTGAACGGGGCCAGCAAACGCCTGTTGTGGAGTGTCCGGACACATCGAGTAAGCGCTGTGCTGATGTTCGCATAACAGATACGTAAAGACCATTGTTAGAATAATGTCTTATTCCGATTGTACTGCTGATGGAGTTTCTGTTTTGCTAAAGTAATGATAAGCCTGTGTAACTAATAAAGCATCTCTCAGGACTGCGGGATGAAGGTAGTACTGGAGAACAAGCGTATTGACAAGATAACGGAGAAACAGATGACATATGGGGTCAAACATCGGAAATTAAGTTGTTTACCATGTTTCAGTCTGTATTCGATGATAATTGCGTCGGAGTGAAATTGCGGACTAGTAGGTGCAGGTCAGGAAGCCATGATCACCAGGGAGGTGATGAATTCTATTTGAAGTTTTACTTCCAACTTTCCCTGAAAGTGTAAAGTTTCCAATCTGCTTAATAATCAGTTCCTCATACAGTAATTCACAGCACGAATCTATAAAAACAAATGGCATCACCCCTCGTTTACACTATTCTAGCCACTGCTCTGGCCGCTTGACCTGACATGAGACAGGTGATATTCTTTAAGAAAGAGAGGATTCATATCGTCGCTAAAAGAAGTAAAATCTATCAACGAGGATGTATCCCCTTTAGAGAGGAGAAAGGTATGCGTACGATTTCAGGTGACAAACTGTCGCACCCTATCAGGTTCATCCTTATCGCAATGATTTGGATGTTGCCGGCTCTGGCATTAGCTGGTCCAGCCGAGGAAGGGAATGCCGCCATAGACCGCTGGTCTGCCGCTTATACGTCCAACAATGTCGACGCAGTAGTGGGAAGTTATTGGCCTGACGCGATTCTCCTTGGAACCGTTAGTCCCGTCATGTCAGAGGGGACAGACGCGATCCGAAAGTATTTTACGGACTTAAAACTCCAAGGCAGCGGAAATAAGAACATGATTCAAGCGCGCCATACAATCGTGGTTGATGACAATGCCGTTGTCATCACTGGATTCTATGAATTCGTCCGCATGAAGGAAGGCAAACCAGTGCCTGCCCCGTCTCGGTTTACTATGCTCGTTACTAAGCGAGGCGGTGAGTGGCGTATTGCTCATCACCATTCGTCGCCACACGTACTGCCTAAGCCCTGATATGCGGTTTAGTTAGGCGACGGGAGTGTCTTGTCCGTTCGCCCTGAAGTCTGCAGCGCATAACCGAGCATCTAAACGATCACGATCTATAAGAAAAGCATGGACGTGACCACAACGGATTTGCTCACTGTATCCGGCTATATGACATTGCATTTGTAACTGACTTTAGAAAACCCATCAAACTGGCAGGCATTTAACACTTGCCTGTTTGCCTAATGCATAATACAAGCAGCATCCTGCAATGAATTTTATCAAGCAGGGATGCAGGATTGTAGGTGGTTCCAGGTCGCATTGCTCGAGATCGAATTGAATTATACAGTTTGAAGATTGTGTCGTGGTTTTCTTCTTGTAGCTGATCATCTGCCTAATCGTGCATGAAGTGCATGTTTCAAGCTGAAGATGTGAATGTTTCAATGGTGGACTGTCGCATAAGCATTGACTTCCCTTTTGCTAAACTGGTAAAGAACGAAAATCCGTTCTTTCCTAGCCGCATGGGGCTAGATAATCGCTGGTTAGCCCTGGAAGTACAGAGAGGCGAGCACGATGAGCAACGAACAGGTGGCACCTGAGACGAAAGGTGTTACGGTGAAGTTACTTTCAACGGTTGACCTTGGTTCTGAGATCGAGGGCATGGCAGGGCGCCAACTTCGAATGCGTATGGTGACCATCGAGCCTGGAGGCGTCTTCGGCCCGATTCACGACCATAAAGACAGACCAGGCACCGTCTACATACTGCAAGGAACGATCACTGACCATCGAAATGGAGTCGCTACGGACTATGGGCCTGGAGTGGGCTGGCCCGAGGACAGGAACACCACACACTGGCTTGAGAACAGAGGAACGATTCCGGCGGTGGAGATCTCGGTCGATATAGTCAGGCAAGAGTAAGCTCAGGCCCGACAGTCAACTCGGTCGAGCCTAACAAGCGGCTCAACCGGACGCGCTTCAGTCAGCTTCGCCTCCTTTCGCCCGCCGGTTAGCTACAACGTTACGTGAAAGATACAACCAGAATAACGCATAGAATAAATGTCAACAGGACTGCAGAATAGTAGGTGTATCTCGCGGAGATTCTATTTCATCTGAAGTACATAATATCGTTTGTAACTTTTAATGCAGTTTTCGTCCTGTATTTGGTATCAGCTTGCATATTCCAATCGAAGCCGGCCCGCTGCCCCGATGAGATATCCAACCATGATTCTGATTTAATCCACAAGACCCTACTTAAGATCGAGCAGAAATATTTTTATAAGGGAGGATTCTGGCAATTTTAGCGTTCGATAAAATCGATGACGGAAAAAACTACGACAATTCTACGACAGTTACAAGAAAAGGATGTAATGTCAAAGCCTCAAATCAATGAAATAATTGGTGTCTCCAAGGGGATTCGAACCTTTGTTATCGCCTCTTTTACACTAAATTACACTGAAAAAAAATGAGTTACAAAAACTGCTGTAACTCATTGATTTAAATTATTTAATTGGCGTCCCCAGGGGGATTCGAACCCCCGTTATCGCCGTGAAAGGGCGGTGTCCTGGGCCGGGCTAGACGATGGGGACGTTATGTAAGTTCGGAGTGTCGAGTGCGGAGCTATAACTCGTAACTCGAAACCTTATCTGAATGGTGAGCCGACTGGGATTCGAACCCAGGACACCCGCCTTAAAAGGGCGGTGCTCTACCAACTGAGCTATCGGCCCGTCAAAAGCTTTTTTGAAGAGTGCGTATATTAACAAAGAAGCGTCATCTTTGTCAACTGAAAATGCTTATCGAGTTCTTACACTGCGCGCCGCTGCCTTCTTGAACGGCTGCTCGCGAATGATGGTCTCATCCCGCCGCGCTCCGGTAGAGATGATGGCCGGCTTCACCCCTGACATTTTGCAGAGCTTTTCCACGTAGGACCGTGCCTTCTTCGGAAGGTCGTCGTAGTTCCTGATACCGATCGTGGTCTGTTTCCATCCCGGCATGGTAATGTACTGTGGCGTACCTTTTTCAAGGATCGCGAGTTCCGATGGCATCTCTTCGTACAGCTTTCCCTTGTATTTATACCCGACGCAGATCTTGAGTTCGTCGAGCGTGTCCAATACGTCGAGCTTGGTGATTGCTGCGCTCGTCATGCCGTTGACGCGGACCGCATGCCGGATGATGAGCGTATCAGCCCAGCCACACCGCCGAGGTCTGCCAGTCGTGGCGCCGTATTCCTTGCCTCGGGCGCGTAGCAGCTCGCCGAGTTTGTTCTCCTGCTCCGTGGGAAACGGGCCGCTGCCCACACGGGTGGTATAGGCCTTCACGATGCCCATGACCTCCGTGATGGCGTTCGGACCGATGCCGAGACCGGTGCAGGCTCCGCCGGCCGTGGGGCTCGACGAGGTTACAAAGGGATAGGTCCCGTGGTCGACATCCAGGTGCGTGCCCTGCGCTCCTTCTGCCAGAATCTTCTTGTTTTTATCCATTGCCTGGTTGAGAAATAGCGCGGTGTCGGTGATATACTTCTTGAGCCTCTTCGCATACCCCAAGTACTCATCATATACTTGGTCCAGGTGCACAAGCGGGGCCTTGTAGTAACGCTCAAGCAGGAAGTTCGCTTCGCCGGTATTGCACGCGAGCTTCTCGCGGAACGTTTTGGCATCCAGGAGATCTGCCATCCGGATGCCCTTGCGGTTGATTTTATCCGCATAGGCCGGACCGATGCCCCGGCCTGTGGTTCCGATCTTTTTGTTCCCTTTTAGCTTCTCGCTCGCGACATCGAGCGCCTTGTGGTACGGCATGATGAGGTGCGCATTCCCGCTGATAAGCAGGCTATCGTCGAACTTGATGCCGCGCTTTCTGAGTGCGTCCATTTCCTCTATCAGGGCTGCAGGGTCAACGACCACGCCATTCCCGATGATACACGTCTTGCCCTTGTGCAGGATACCTGACGGTATCAGGTGCAGGATGAATTCGTCCATGCCCACGACCACGGTGTGCCCCGCGTTATGACCCCCCTGATATCGAGCGACGATGTCCGCGCGCTCGGTGAGCAGGTCTATGATCTTGCCCTTGCCTTCATCGCCCCACTGGGCGCCTACTACCACTAACACTGGCATTCTTTCTCCTTAAAACTGCAGACTATGCAGTCGTCAACATGGGGAAATGACAATTGGAAATTGTTTTCAAATTCAATCTTCAACTCGCTCCGCCATGAGCGGAACGTCATATTTTCACTAGCTTCACTGATAGAACATTCGGCAGCTTCTTGATCTTGCCCATAAGCTCGTCAGACACGGCACTGTCGATGCTCACCACGGACATGGCAAGGCCACCCTGCTTCTCTCGTCCGAACTGCATGCGCGCGATGTTGATCCCGTTCTGGCCGAGGATCGTTCCGATGCCACCGATCACGCCCGGCTTATCGTTGTTCATGAGCACCAGCATGTCGCCTTCGGGCACGGTCTCCATCGGGAAGTTGTCCACCTGGATTATGCGCGGCTCTTTTTTACTGTTGAGCGTTCCGGTCGCGGATACGTCCTTGCCGCCGGCCTTAATCCGGAGCGTGACGAGGCTCGTGTATTCCGTGGCCTCGCTGGACTTGGACACCTTCACGTCGATGCCGCGGTCCTTGGCAATGAGGGGAGCATTCACATAATTTACGTTTTCCTGGAGCGTGGGCGTGAGCAGTCCCTTGAGCGCCGCCAGGGTGATCGGGTCCTGCTTGAGGTTAGCTACCTCGCCGCTGTACTCCATCGTAACCTGAGTGAGGCCGCCCTCGTAGAGCTGGGCGATGAACAGACCCATGCGCTCGGCAAGGTTGATGTACGGGCTGAGTGCCGGAAGCTGGTCAGCCGGCACGGATGGTACGTTGACCGCGTTCCGCACGGTCCCCGCAACGAGGTAATCCACAATCTGCTCGGCCACGGCCACGGCAACGTTCTCCTGTGCCTCCCGGGTGGACGCGCCAAGGTGCGGGGATGCTATGAAGTTGTCAAGCGTCAGCAGGGGGTGGTTCTCCGGCGGCTCCTTCTCGAACACATCAAAGGCCGCACCGGCCACTTTGCCGCTCTTAAGCGCCTCATAGAGGTCATGTTCATTCACGATGCCGCCGCGAGCGCAGTTGATGATTCGCACGCCGTCCTTCATTTGAGCGATCGTGTCCTTATTGATGAGGTTTGCCGTCTCCTTGGTCTTGGGTGTATGGACCGTGATAAAGTCGGACCTTTTGTAGATCATGGGCAGATCGGCAAGCTCGATCCCGAGGCTCTTGGCCTTCTCCGTTGAGATGAACGGATCATAGGCCAGGACCTTCATGCCGAGTCCCACGGCACGGCTTGCCACCACGCCGCCGATGGCGCCAAGACCAATCACCCCCAGTGTCTTGTCGTAGAGCTCCACGCCTTCGAATTTTTTCTTTTCCCATTTTCCCGCTTTCAGCGAAGCATAGGCCTGCGGGATCATCCGGGCGCAGGCAAACAGCATACCGATAGTGTGCTCCGCCGTGGTCACGGTGTTCCCGCCGGGCGTGTTCATCACCACGACGCCCTTCTTGGTCGCGGCAGCGATGTCCACGTTATCCAGGCCGCTCCCGGCGCGGCCAACGATCTTGAGCTTCTTCGCTTTGTCGATGAGCTCTTTCGTGACCTTCGTTGCCGAACGGATGATCAGTGCATCGTAATCGCCGATGATCTTTTCGATCTCCTCGACGCTCGTTTTGCTCCGGGCGTCGACTTCGAGTCCAGCTTTTTTCAAAATCTCCACTCCGACGGGGGAGAGGTTGTCGCTGATGAGAACCTTCATGAAGCCTCCTCATTACAACGAGCACGAAGGATGAATATCAAAACTCTAAACAAATCCGAATGACCAAAGTTGAAAAATTTGAGAATTTGAAACCGGAACGTGTTTAGGTTTTCAGGATTATAAATTCGTGCTTGCCGTTTAATTACTTCATCAATATTTCCTGCGCCGCGCCCACGCCTGTGCCAAGTTTGACCGGATGGCCGAGGCCCTTTAGCACCATCTCGATCCCGGCCACAGCCGTGATCACGTCAAAGGTGTCGGCATATCCCAGGTGGGCGATACGGAAGATCTTCCCCTTGAGCTTGTCTTGGCCGCCTGCGCCGGTGATGCCGTACTTCTCTCTCAGGTTCTTATAGATCGCCTGGCCGTCAACGCCTGCCGGCGCCTCGATGGCCGTAAGAGCGTTGCTCGGACTTTCCTTCGGGAAGAGCTTGAGTCCGAGCGCCCCGACCGCCGCACGAGTGGCCCTGGCGAGTCTCTCGTGGCGCGCGAGCACGTTCTCAAGTCCCTCTTCCTGCAGCATCTTGAGGCATGTGTTGAGCCCGATGATGAGCGTCACTGCCGAGGTAAAGTTGGTCTGGTTCTTGGCCAGGTTATCCCGTTCCTTTTTGAAGTTGAAATAAAACTTCGGGGTCTTCGCCGTATCAGCCATTTTCCATGCCTTGTCGCTCACGGACACGAAAGCGAGGCCCGGTGGAAGCATCACACCCTTCTGCGATCCGCCGACCATCACGTCGATTCCCCACTCATCCGTGCGGAGATCGTGCGCCACAAGTGCGGAGATGGCGTCAACGACGAAGAGCGCATCCGTCTTTTTCACGACCGAGGCAAGGGATCTGACGTCGTGGTAGACGCCGGTGGATGTCTCGTTGGCCTGTACGAACACGGCCTTGATACCTGGATTCTCCTTGAGCGCAGCCTCGACTTGCTCGGGCCTAACCGCATGGCCCCATTCCACGACGATCTCTTCGACCTTCATGCCGTATGCTTGGCATATCTTGGTCCAGCGTTCACCGAATTTACCACCATTGATCACCAGAACGTCCTCACCGGGGCTCAAGAAGTTGGTCACCGAGCCAACCATGCCGCCAGTGCCGGTAGCACAGAGGATGAGCACATCGTTCTTGGTCCGATAAAGCCACTGGAGGCCCTTCTTGGCCGCATCGAGCACGGGCAGGAAATCCGGAGCGCGGTGATGAATGATCGGCATGGCCATGGCCAGGAGCGCTTCCGGTGGTACGGGCGTAGGGCCAGGCGCCAAAAGATATTTTTTCTGCATGGGAATACCCTCCAAAGAGATACGTTGGTTAATTAATACAATATAAGTGGTTAAACGATGTAAACGTAATGATTTCTATTAAAATAGAAGAAGTTATAGTCCCGCCGGGGCGGGACCTATGCCCGGGGTTGGCGTGTCGCTGGGATATTGCGGATGTCTATGCTGCTTCAAGGTATCACTGCCTCTCATGACGATTTCCAGCCAAAACCATAAAAGACTATCATAAGCTGCAGAAAATTGTCAAGAAAATAGTGTATGCTGCCGGATATGACAGGCATAGTGCAGAATGTTACTTTTTCAGAATTTCCAAGGTCAGCGTAAATGTTATCACGGGCATGAGATGATCATTTGTATGCACCGTGACAAATTTTTCAACGTATCCCATTTTCCCGGCGGTATCCACTGTGACCTTAACCTCCCCTACGCTTCCCGGTTCCAGGCGATTAGAACTAATCACCGCGGCCGTGCAGCCTCAACTGGACTGAACCCGCTCGATCACCAGGGCTTCCTTGCCCACGCTGCGTAGCTCAAATACGTGCTCGGCCTTTTCCCCCTGGACAACCTTGCCGATATGATACTTGAGCTGATCGACCAACACCTTGGGCCCCGTGTAATCCTGGGCCGGAGCGACCGATCCGATACCCGCAAACGCGATGACCGCCATGGCTGCCAGAACAAATCTCTTCATAATATTTCCTTTCCGGACCACCTTAATTCTCCGATGCATTCTACGAAGACGACTCTTTTTTCGCCATCGTGATAAGTCCTGTATGTTGCCAGCCATCAACCCCGGAAATACGATCCAGGGAGCATCTTAACCCTCATCATAGCCCACTTTTCTTTTGGTAGATCATCTTCATGAGCTCATCGCGCGTGATGAGGTCTTTATCGATCAGCAGGCTGATGAGCGCATCAAGGCGTATCCTGCTATCAGACTGTTCCTGTCTTGCTGCTTCCTCCACCGGCAGAATCGGCGAGGTTGTTCCCGCTGCCGGGGCCATCTTGAGGTCGCTCCCGCGAATGATCTCCATCTTCCCCGCGGCCGCAGTTATGTCCCGGAAGGTGGTCTTGGTCTTTCTGACGACGTCTTCGCCGTCATAATATTTTCGGATAGCGTCCCTGATCTCTGAGTCCAGAGCTAGCGCCGGTTTGACCTTCAGGCCGGTAATGAACCTGAGCGCATCGATCACTTCATAGTCCAGGGGATCGGCCATCGCTACCACAAGGGTCCCTCCATCTTTCTTCGCAGGAACGACATTGTATCTTTTCACGACGTCAGTCTTGATCAGTTTGATAACATCCTCGGGGACCAGAGGATCAAACAGGTTGACATACGGCGTGCGCAGTTTTTCAGCTATGATCTTGGCCAGGTCATCTTCCCGGACGAACTCAAGTTCTATAAGGATGGCACCCAGCTTTCCTCCCCAGTTACGCTGGTGCGAAAGTGCAGACTGGAGTTGGAAATCGTCGATCAGACCGGCATCTTTCAAGAGCTCACCGAGTTTCTTGGTCTCGGCCATAGTAGCCTCCGCAGGACAAAAGTTTACTCATGCAATTTGCAGCAAACTCCGTTAAAGAACCACGTTCTCTAACGAATATCGATAGTGGCTTTATACCACCATCTACAAGGAATGATGTCCATCGCCAATAGGGATCGGTGGCTTTCTCTAATGGAGTAAATTATATGCCTCACAAGCATGGAATGTCAAACCTTTTGTCTTTTCCCAGCCTGATCTTCACGACATTGCCAGAGGATCATCTCCCCCTGTTCCTTGCATTATCATGCCGTTCCCGCACCAGTAAATGCCGTAGGTCGATATCTCCGAGTGCGGCGAGTAGGCTTGCCTTGATCCCATGCTGTTCCTGCTCAAGGCCGGAAAGGAGCTTCTTTATCCTGACCCTTTTCATATCCGGATCTGCGCAGGAGGGACAGGCACAACAGGTAATCGGGAACTGGGCAGCCGAGGCATACCGGATGATAATATCCTCGCGTACATACACAAGGGGTCGAATCACCACATTCCTGCCGTCCTCAGCATGCACCAGGGGGGCCATGGCCTTGATCGTGCCGTTATAGAACTGGTTAAGCAGCAGCGTCTCTATGAAATCATCACTGTGGTGACCGAGGGCCACCTTCGTGCAGCCGTGCTCGATCGCCTGAGTATACAGGACGCCCCTGCGGATCCGGGCGCAGAGGGAACAGGGGGTGTCTTCAGGCTTCAGCTTTTCTAGCATGATTTCATGAATCGGGGCATGGACGATGCTGTATTCATAACCCGTTTCACGGAGATACGCCTCGATCGGGCCGGTTTGAAACCCCGGGAAACCGGGGTGAACCGTGACGGCGAAGAGAGAAAAATTCACCGGCGCCCGCTGCCTCAGGCTGTCCAGTACATGGAGCAGCGTCCAACTGTCCTTGCCGCCGGACAGCGCTACGAGGATCCGGTCATTGCTTTGTATCAGACCGAAGTCGCCCACGGCCTTGCCGGCAAGCCGCCGGATCCGGCGCTCCAGATACGCTGTAGTCTGCATGAAAGAATCCTAAAGCCAGATATCCGATAAGTCAACTGTTTTATAAGAACCTCTAAAAACAAAAAGGGCTTCCGGAATCACTTTTCCTGGGAGCCCTTTGGAAATACGACAGGTATTTGTTATCTTCTCTTGGAGGCCTTTTTCTTCGCTTTCTTTTTCGCAGTCTTCTTTTTTGCAGCTTTTTTCTTTGTTGCTTTCTTCTTCGCAGCCTTTTTCTTTGCCTTCTTGGCGGCCTTCTTTTTAACTGCCTTTTTTGCGGCCTTCTTCCTCGCGGGCTTTTTCCTGACCGCAGCCGTCACCGTTGGGGCCTGCTCTTCCGGAACAGTCACTTCCGTCGACTCAAGACCGCAGCAATACACAGGCTCTTCATACACTTCACCGGTTCTCGTAACGTTCATCCTTCTGCCGCACACCTTACACTCATACTGCACAATCCTCTCAATGGCCATATGCATTCCCCTCCTTATATGCTGATGACCCGTGTTCCACGGGCTGAATGGCGGTTCTGCAGTATAAAAAAAGCTGCGTACAGAATATTCGAGACGCGGATAACAAGCAACAGCAACCTATATTGCCTATGAGAACTTAATAATTAATTTAGAGGCATATCACCCAAATGTCAAGTTTTTTTCCGCTAAAGAGACTTAACACCATATCCTTGGCTGTTTCTTGTTCGCTTTCACCATCGCAGTCTTCCTCTTGTCTGCCTGCCTGAGCTCCCAGATATGCTCCATGCCCTCTATGGCGGCTGCAAGCGCCTCTTCCGTTTTGGTGCCATCCCATTCCTTCGTCTCCGCAAGCCGGTAAAGCTCAAAGATCACATCATCTAAATCGAGCGCCATATATTCTCCTTAAAATACAGTATGTTAACTTGGAATAGATCGCTGGCGGCCTTTATGCGGACGCACTCTGCGCAGAAAAAAAACCGGGAGAAATTTCTCCCGGCTTTCATTATTCAAACTGCATTTGTACACCCGTTATGCTGACAGCAATTTGTCTTCCTCAACTTACCTCCGGTAATGAATCCCAAGGGATTCTTAGGCCTACTCTACAATCAAACTGAGGTCACCCGCACTTTGAAAACCCACACCCCCGGCAGAAGGCGCAGCCCTCGCCGAATTCCAGAAGACCGCCGCAGTCGGGGCATTCGGGGCAGAGACCGAGAAGATTCTTGCTCCCTCCCTTGGCGCAGTCTGATGATGAATTGGCTATCATCTGCTGTGCCGCAGTTGCCTTGACCTTGTGCTGTCGGTAGCTCATGCCGTCCTTCGTATAGCGTTCAAGCGCCCTGCCGATGGCATCAGGGCAGGACAGTATCGAGCCGCCCTCGCCCCATGCCGGCGATGGGCAGCGAATGCCCTTCACCTGCTTGATGATCGAGTCGATGGACACTCCGGAACGGAGCGCGAGGGATACCATACGGCTTACTGCTTCTGATTGGCTAGCGGCACACCCGCCGGACTTGCCCATCGTCGAGAAAACCTCGCAGATGCCTTCCTCGTCCTCGTTGATCGTAATGTAGAGGTTGCCGCACCCCGTGGGGATCTTCTGCGTGACCCCTTGGGTAAGAAGCGGACGATGGCGCGGCTTCTTCTCCTCGGCCAGTTCGGGTGATGCCGAAGCGACCGTGACCGAATGGTCAGCTGCAGCGGCCTTGCGTGCTTTTTCCGTTGCGCCCGTACTCAGCACCTGTTCGTCGCGCGAGCCGTCGCGGTAGATGGTCACGCCCTTGCAGCCGAGCTTATACGCCAGCATATACACCTTCTCCACATCCTTTTGTGTGGCGCTGTGCGGGAAGTTTACGGTCTTGGACACCGCGTTATCAGTATGTTTCTGAAACGCACCCTGCATGCGGATATGCCACTCGGGAGTGATGTCGTGAGCAGTAACGAACACGCACTGAACGTCCTCGGGGACCTTCGGGATGCCCGTGCATCCCCCCTGTTCGGCGATATCCTTCATAAGCTCGTCGGAATAGAAGCCTCGCTCCTTGGCAACCCGTTCAAATACGGGGTTCACCTCGAGGAGTTCAGCCCCGTCGAGCACTCTCCGGACAAAGGTAAGGGCGAAGAGCGGCTCGATGCCGCTCGAGCAGCCTGCGATGATCGAGAGCGTGCCTGTTGGGGCAATCGTCGTCACTGTCGCGTTCCGCACCGGCGCCATGCCCGGTCTGTCGTAGATACTTCCTTTAAAGTTTGGAAAGGCACCGCGCTCCCTGGCGAGTTCCTCGCTCATCTTCCGGCCCTCATCGGTGATGAATTTCATAACAGACTCCCCGAGTCTGACGGCCTCGTCAGAGTTGTAGGGGATGCCCATCTCGAGCAGCATGTCTGCGAAGCCCATGACACCGAGACCGATCTTGCGGTTGGCATGGGTCATCTGACTGATCTTTTCGATGGGATAACGATTCACATCGATCACGTTGTCGAGGAAGTGGACCGCCTGCCGCACCGTGTGGCTAAGTTTGTCGTAGTCCACAGCCTTGCTGTGCCTCGCAAGCATCCGGGCCAGGTTGATGGAGCCCAGGTTGCAGGACTCGTACGGCAGAAGCGGCTGCTCACCGCAGGGGTTGGTGGATTCCACCTTGCCCACATGCGGCGTGGGGTTGTACTGATTGATGCGGTCAAGAAAAATAATGCCCGGGTCGCCATTCTTCCAAGCCATGTTCACGACGGTATCAAAGACCCGGCGGGCATGGAGGCGCTTCACCACGCCCTTGTTCCGGGGCGATACGAGATCATACTCATCGTCCTTCTCTACCGCCTCCATGAAGGGGTCGGTGATGGCAACGGATATATTAAAGTTGTTCAGCCGGTCGTTCTGTTGCTTGCAGGTGATGAAGTCCAGAATGTCCGGATGGTCCACCTGCAGGATACCCATGTTCGCCCCGCGGCGCGTGCCACCCTGCTTTACCGTCTCCGTAGCTGCGTCGAATACGGTCATGAACGAAATGGGACCAGACGACACCCCCTTGGTGGATTTGACCACATCGTTCTTGGGGCGGATGCGGGAGAAAGAGAAGCCCGTACCGCCGCCGGACTTATGGATGAGAGCCGCCTGCTTCACGGACTCAAAGATCTCGTCCATGGAGTCCCCCACGGGCAGCACGAAACAGGCTGAGAGCTGGCCAAGTTCTCGTCCCGCATTCATGAGCGTGGGGCTGTTCGGCAGAAACTCAAGGGACGTCATAATGCGGTAGAACTCGGTCGCGGTCCGCTCCACCTCGGCGTCTGACTTGCCGTAGGCCCGGTCTGCTTCGGCGATGGTCCGTGCCACTCGCGTGAACATATCTACTGCTGTTTCGATAACGGTCCCGTCCTCGTTCCGCTTGAGGTAGCGTTTTTCGAGCACCTTGAGGCAGTTCTCGGACAGATTGAGACCCTTACCGTATGCTGGTGCCGAAACAGAAGCCGCGCTCTTCATGATTCCCTCCATGGTGAATGTAAAAAAATAAATTGAAATCAATACCGGGGCGGCTTGATTGACCGCCCCGGCATTATATTATTACTTGTCAGATTGACTTGCTGAACGATTAAAACAGTATTTTAGTGAATTTTTCATACTGGCCCTGCCTATGATGCGTTTATCTTGGGTGATGCCTATTGAGGTTTTTTGCGTGATGCTAAGAGAAGCAAAAACCAGCAGGAAACGACCCTCACGGAAATAAAAAACTGGTAAGAAGTATAACCACAAGATATTGTATTGTCAAGGCGATTTTTATACCATATTTAGTCAATTTTCATGCGGTTTTTATAATGAAATGTCCTTTTCAAGAGCATAGAATCTGGATTTAAAAAAATGATGTTTTAAAAACCCCTACCAAATGCGGAGAACATGAAAAATGAGGAGTGAAGGAGTCTGGATAGGGGGGACGGATCGTCTGACTCGACCGACTGGTTCCGCTCGCCGCCAGTGTGAACTAGCAGGGATTCGGAGGCTGGCCTTCACACTAATCTCTGTCCACGTCACTGGTGTTCTTCGTGCCTTTTAGCAAGGCACGGCTGTAATGAATTAAATCTTATACGTTACTGTAAAACGGAACTTCCAGACGTGAGTATCATCCAGGACCAGAATAAGACAGCGCCTTAAAACCGTGCGCCAGTTTCCTATTTCTTTTTCACATTTTGCTACGAATAGGTTTCTTTCAAGAGTGGTCCGGTGCGGTTTAAAATAAATGATGAGTTACTGAACCGATTCCTTAACTCCATAGCTCCTGAACTTTTGCACTTCCCAACTCTTTAATTTATTCCACCACCCATACCGAGCAACTCTTGGCCTCGTGGATGAGCTTGCTTGAGGTGCTGCCGAAGAGGAACTCCTCGGTCTTGGATTTGTGATGGCTCCCCACGACTATCGTGCAGCAGGACAGGTCGCAGCGGGTCTCTAGAATAGCCTCGGAAAACGCCTTGGCTTCGCCTACACAGGCACGGTATCGAACCTTGTCCTGAGGGAACCCGGACTGTATCAGGACCTGGCGGTAGTTTTCAAGCATCTTGTTGGTCGCATCGATCTTGTCCTTGATCCAGTCATTCATCTCGTCGTTGGTATCGAAAAAGTCTTCCTCGGGCTCGGGAATGACGCTCAAGAGCGTGACCCGGAAGCCTGGGAATCCGCCGAGGAAGTCGGCTACGTAAAGCACGGCGCGGCGCGAACTGTCAGACTCATCGACGGCTATCAGGAGGTGCTTGTCTTGTACCGGGCTTGTTGTTTCGATATTCATTGCAGGGCTCCTTTCGGGGACACAATTTATTTTCATCACCGCAGAAATTTGAATTTGAAGAGCAGATACTGAATTCTCCACGGTACGCTCCGCGTACTATGCGCCAGATTATCGCATTTTCAACTCTTCCCGGGCTTCTCCCAGGTCTTCGAGCAACTCCTTGGTATATTCGTAGTACACCGGCGCGCTCAAGGCAAAATGCATCAGAACTCTGTTCAGCATCTCCGGAATATAGGGATATATCTTCTTGAGATTGTTCACGCGGTTGTGAAACACGATGTTCACGTCATCTTCCGTCAAACGGCCGAACGCCTCCGGGCTCTCGCGCAGGAGGCGATACGTGGTGATATCACCCCGTCCCGTGATGAAGAGCAGTATGTTCCCGAGACCAAAGAGGTCGTACCCGAAACGGCTCTCGCCGTGGCGGTAATTGAAATCGAAGTCGATCCAGCGGTACTGGCCGGTCGAGTCGTCCTTGATGATGTGGTCCCGCCGGATGTCCCCGTGCTTCTCATTGTTCTCATGCAGGAAGCGGATGGCCTCGACGACACGGATGAACTCATCGAGCAGCGCGGGGTAGTAATGATAGAAGAAATCCTCGTGGTCTTTGCCCATCTCTAGCGTGAGCTGGCCGAGTGTCTTGCCTCGGATGTAGTCGAGGATGCGGAGCTGGTTCCCGGCTGAATCTATCACGGTCTCGCCCTGCATGAATTCCGACCTGCCGCGCACGAGTTCGAGGATACGTGCCTCCTTCTGCGGACTGCGCACGCACTCGAACACAAGGCTCCCGATCCGGGCGTTAAACCGCTCCTTGAAGACCCACTTCAGGATCTTGACATCGCCGGTGACGAGATTGCGCGCGCGCTTGACCCAGAACTTCTGTTCGTCATCGATTCCGAACCGCCCTTCGCGCTCGTTGTTCCGGATAAAATAGGGGACATCGTTCAGCACCACCACGTCATCGTAGTCCACACGAAAGAAGTCCGCCGTGTCCTTGACTTTCACCCGCTTGGGCACGCGATCCCGCGGGATCCACCTTTTGATCATGCGTAAGAGTTCCTTCTCAGAGTAGCCCCCGTTGCCAGCCGCCATCTTCACTCTCCTGAATATTTTATTATTATACCAGAGAAGAAAGATCATGGATCACAGCTCTTTGCGCATGGGTCATAGATGTCAAATATTGGCCCTTACCGCGAGCCATAAGCCAAAAGCTGAATGCTCTATGCAATGTTTTCTCTTGACTTTTCGGGCAAATAACGCTAATTTCATAATGATGATTTCTCATGTCCCGGTCATGTACGGTTCATGCGCGGAGGGGCTCAACCACCCATGTCGTATCAGATTAAACTCGAGATATTCGAAGGCCCCATGGACCTTCTTCTGCATCTCATCAAGAAGCACGAACTGAACGTTTACGATATCCCCATTGCACTCATCACCCAGCAATACCTCGAATACCTTGACATCATGAAGAGCCTCGACATGGAGATCGCGGGCGAGTTCCTCGTCATGGCATCGACGCTCACGCATATCAAGTCCAAAATGCTCCTACCACCGCCCGAGAACCCCGAGGCTGACGATGACGGTATTGACCCGAGGGCTGAGCTCATCCGGAGGCTCCTCGAGTATAAAAGCTTCAAGGACGCCGCAAGCTCGCTCGAGAACAAGGAAGAGACCTGGTCCCGGGTGTATACGCGGCCGGGGGACACAGCTCCCGAGCTCCATTCAGACGACGAGCCTCTGCTCTTCGATTTTCACCTGTTCGACCTGCTATCGGCGCTCAAAGATGTGATTGCGCGTGTCCCAGACGCAAGGTTCGAGATCACGACCGAGACCGTCTCGATCACTGAAAAGATCTCGCAGATCCTGGCGAGGCTCGAGGCCGCGGACAGTATCCTGTTCGCTGACCTCTTCGAGGGGAGCACAAGCAAGATGCAGGTGATCGGCACGTTCCTGGCCCTCCTCGAACTGATCAAGACGCGGGTAGTGAAGGCGTTTCAGATTGAGCAGTTCGGCGCCATTCGAATCATGAAGGCCGTGATGGAACGGCAGGACAAGGACATTGCCACGGGGAACCTGTTCGGATGAGACAGCAGGCAACCCGGCAAGCCCATCATCTGTTTCCCATGCCGTCTGTGACTACGAGAAATTTAATCCTATGAAACCTGACATCAAGAAACTTGCAGAAGAGAAAAAATTCGGAGATGTCGAGACTGCGGTCTACGAGGACCGTTCGCTCATCAGCGACCTCGTGAAGCTTCTTTCTGAAAAGAACGGGGACGTGCGTTCAGGCGTGCTCAATCTCCTGTCACGCGTTGGCTTCGACTATCCAAATGACACGAGACCGCACCTTCCGACGCTCATCGCACTCCTGGACGACCCCGATATGTTCATCAAGATCGACGCTGCGAACGCCGTTGGCAACCTCGGCTTCAGCTTCAAAGACTCTGCAGCGAAAGCCACACCGAAGCTCAAGTTCCTCCTGAATCACGACCAGAGCCTTGTACGCCAAGAGGCGGCCTACGCCCTTGGGAACATCGGCTTTGCCCATACGGACCTCGTGAAGGACGCTGTCCCGCGCCTGATCCAAATGCTTGAGCAGGGAGATGACGACGAGCGAGAGGCCGCCGCGCACGCTCTGGGCAAGGTCGGCATCAACGCGCCGGAGCTTATCCATGGCATCCTGCCCAAGCTTGTTGAGGTTCTTGAGTTTTCAAAGGAAGCCACCTGCGGCGGTGTGCTCTTCGCCCTCGGCGCCATTGGCCTCCATTATTCGCAGGAAGTGGCGAGCCTGGTACCCCGCCTGATGCAGTACCTGGACAGCGGTCATCCGAACGCAGTCAAGAACGCCGTCGCGGCACTCGGGAACATCGGCAGTTCGAACCCGGAAATCGTTAAGGATGCTATCCCGAAGATCCGGAAGATCCTTGAAACAACGACGGATATCGATGTTAAAATGAATGCCAAGGTGGCCCTCGGAAGGCTTGGGGACCCTTCGGCGATGTAGAATCGAGAGCCATGGGATGCAGATGCTCGCAGACTCACTCAGAGAACAAAGACGTAGAATCAGTTTTTTGGATCCCTTTTTACTGCGTTCATCCACATCCAATTTATCCTTTGACTTTTTTGTGAGGTATTGATCTTTGGAAGACCAACAACTGAGGTCAGCAATCGAGGCGCTGCTCTTCGTCTCGAATAATCCCCTATCCCTGGACAGGCTCAAAGACATCTTCGAGGAAACAGCGCCGGAACAGATCGAAACGCAGATACAGGCTCTGCGCCATGAGTACGACGAACGTGGCGCGGGCATCATGCTGGCTGAAGTGGCCGGCGGGTACCAGCTCGCGACAAGGCCGGAGAATGTCTCCTGGATACGGAAATTCAAGTCCGTTAAGGTCTCGGCCAAGCTCTCGAAGCCAGCTCTCGAGACGCTTGCCATTGTGGCCTATAAGCAGCCCATCACCCGCATGGAAGTAGAAGCGATCCGCGGCGTGAACATCGGCGGCATTATACGGAACCTCATGGAGCGCCGTCTCGTGAAGATCGTAGGCAAGAAGGACGTGCCTGGCAAACCCATGATGTACGGCACAACCCTTGAGTTCCTCCAGTACTTCGGGCTGAAGGACCTCTCGGCCCTGCCGACGCTTAAGGAATTCCAGGAGCTTGAGGCCGATGAAGAGGTCATGGAAGAGGTCCCCGTTGAAGGTGCGGATGCGGCACCTTCGGATGAGGCGGCTTCCGCAATGGCTGAAGCTGAGCCAGTGACTGCTGACACGACCGAGGAGAACGTTACGGGATGATAGAACTTAAGGATGCTCTACGCAAGAAAGAAATCTGGGCCATCGGCGGGGGGAAGGGCGGGATCGGTAAAAGCCTGATCACCGGCAACATCGGCATCTGCCTCGCGCGCCTCAAGCAAAAGGTCCTCCTGGTGGACGCAGACCTCGGCGGTGCGAACCTCCACACCACCCTCGGTATCGGCGTGCCGGATACAACGCTCTCCGATTTTCTGAATCGGCACACGGAGAATATTCAGGATGTAATCATCAAGACAGACATCCCGAACCTGAACCTTATCAGCGGGGCGCAGGATTTCCTCGACGCGGCCAATCCAAATTTTGCCCAGAAGACGCGGCTGTTCAGGCACCTCGAGACCCTGGACGCGGACTACATTTTGCTCGACCTCGGCGCGGGGACATCGTTCAATATTATCGACTTCTTCCTGTTTTCCGATCATGGGATCCTCGTGGTGCTGCCTGAACCCACGGCCATTGAGAACGCCTACCGGTTCATTAAGAGCGCCTTCTATCGACGGTTCAAGAAGGTCGTGACCCACCAGGGAATCAAGGACCTCATTGATGCGGCCATGGACCAGAAGAACACTATGGGCGTCCGTACGCCCTTTGACCTCATCGAGCGTGTGAAGCAAATGGAGAAAGAGGTGGGAGAGATCCTCGAGCTCGAGGTGCTCAAATTCAGGCCCAAACTGATCGTGAATCAGGTGAGAACCAAGAACGACATTCAGATAGGGTTTTCAATGAAGAGTGCCTGCCAGAAGTATTTCGGCATCGACCTCGAATATCTGGGTTACGTGGAATACGACGACTGCGTGTGGCAGTCCATCCGGAGCAAGCGGCCGCTTACGATCGAATACCCCTACTCGCGGCCGTCTCGATGCATCGAACGGATCGTCAATAACCTGCTCAGGAAAGAGCAGTTCACGCTTAGCATGCTCTATTAGGCGGTGGCACTATGATCAAGAAAATAGAGGATTTGAACTTCTATGAGCTGCTGGAGGTAAGCCCACAGGCGAACGCTCAGGAGATCCATAAGGCTTATGAGCGGATCCGGCGGGTGTACGATCCGAACTCCGTCGCGCTCTATTCCCTCTTCACGTCGGAGGAGACCGCCGCGATACACCAGAGGATTGAAGAGGCATACCGCACCCTCGTGTACGAGGATAACCGGAAAAAGTATGATGCGATGCTGAGGAACCGGAACGAATTGCCGGAGATCCCGTCCCCGCCACCGCCTGCCCCAAAATTTCAGCCGAGACCGTTCCAGGCGTCGCCCCCTGCATACCAGGAAAATCAGCACACAGGCAGCGGACCCGGTGCGATGCCGCAAGCCACGCCCCAGCCTGGCCAGGAAGGTGTCTCTCCGGTTCCCTCCTTCGTAGCGGAATTTACCGGCCCCGTCATCAAGCTCCTGAGAGAACAGATGGGGCTGAGCATACGGAATATCGCCGAAATGACCAAGGTGAGCGTGCGCTACCTGGAGCTTATTGAAGAGGAGAACTTCAAGAAACTCCCGGCGAGAGCTTATATCAGGGGCTTTCTCATGCTCTATGCAAAGGCCCTTGGGTATGATCCTGACCGAATGAGCAGCGACTACCTTAAGCGATACGACGCGGCAACTGGGTTTCCTTATTCTCTCCGCAAAAAGCCTCAGGTATGATCCTGAACGGATGACCTGCGACCATCTCATGCGCCCCGACACAGCAATGGGATAATCGAAATGATCTATGCCGGATACAGAATGTCAAATGCCCGATAAAAGAGATTTTCTCATCACTCACCCGGCATAGGGAGCCGGGCATCAGACTTGCGATTTTCTCAATTCCCTTTCTTTCCAGATCACATAAATAGCCGGATAGATGATGAGTTCGAGAATGGTTGAGGTTACCACACCGCCGACCATGGGCGCAGCAATGCGCTTCATCACATCCGCTCCCGTACCTGTCGAGAACATGATCGGCACGAGGCCCGCTAAGATGACCGACACGGTCATGATCTTCGGCCGGATCCGCTTCACCGCACCCTCCATAACCGAGTCTTCGATGTCCTTGAGGGTGTTGATCCTGCCCTCCTGGTGCCAGCGGTTGTATGATAGGTCGAGGTAGAGCAGCATCACGATGCCCGTCTCGGCGTCGAGGCCAGCCAAAGCGATCACGCCGACCCAGACCGCGGTGCTCATGTGGTAGCCCAGGAAGTAGAGGAGCCATACCGTTCCCACGAGTGAGAATGGGACAGCGAGCAGCACGATAGCGGTCTTAATCCACGAATCAGTGTTTAAATATATGAGAACGATGATGATAAGCAGCGTGAGCGGGATTACGTACAGGAGCTTGGCCTTCACGTTTTCCATGTACTCGTATTGGCCGGACCATTGGATCCGGTAGCCTGCCGGCACCTTCACCTTTTCGGCAAGAGCCTTCTGGGCCCGCTTTACGTAACCGCCGAAATCATTCCCCTCGATGTTGAGCGTCACGCTCGCCGTGAGCCTTCCGCCCTCGCTCTGGACCATACCCGGTCCGCGCACCACGCGGATGTCGGCAAGCTGTCCCAGCGGTACGTGGGCCAATTGCGATCCGGAACCACCCTTCATGATCTCCGCACTTTGCATGGGCACCAGCACTCGCTTCAGTTTTTCAATGTCGTCTCTGAGTTCCCTACCGTACCGGATGTTCACGGGATATCGTTCGCGGCCTTCCACGGTGGTCGTCAGGTTCATGCCGCCAATGGCCGACTCGATTACTTCTTGCACATCCTCGATCTGGAGGCCGTAGCGGCTTATCTCGCTGCGGTTTATATCGAAGTCGAGGAAATACCCCGTGTTCGCCCGCTCCGCATAGGCCATCCGCGTGCCGGCCTCTTCCTTGAGCGTCTTCTCCACCTCCAGGCCGATCCGCTCGATCTCGTCCAAACGGGGCCCAAAGATCTTGAGACCTAACGGCGTCTTAATGCCCGTCGAAAGCATGTCGATCCTGCCGATGATCGGCATGGTCCAAGTATTGGCCACGCCCGGGATGGTGAGAGCATTATCCATCTCGTCCCGGAGGTCTTCCCACTTCTTGAACTGGGGCCGCCACTTGCTCATGGGCTTAAGGGTCACATTCGTCTCGATCATTTCTAGGGGCGCTGGATCTGTGGCGGTCTCTGCCCTACCAGCCTTGCCGAAGACGCTCTCCACTTCAGGGAACTGTTTCATGATGCGGTCCTCGGCCTGGAGTACACCAGACATGGTTGAGATCGAGGCCCCGGGAAGGGCCGACGGCATGAACAGGAGCGTGCCTTCGTAGAGCGGCGGCATGAACTCCGAACCTAGCTCGAAAAAGGGGAAGATCGTAACGATCACGACCACGATAGCAGCAAGGATAACCGCTTTCCGCCAGTGGAGGGAACATCCGGCCACGGGGTGGTAGAGCCTGATTAGAACACGGCTGACCGGGTTGTCATCCTCGTGCCTGACCTTCCCCTTGATGAAGAGCGTCATGAGCACCGGGGTGAGCGTAATGGCGAGGAAGCTCGCGAAAAGCATGGAGAACGTCTTCGTATAGGCCAAGGGCTTAAAGAGCCGGCCGGCCTGCTGCTCCAGCGTAAAGACGGGCAGAAACCCCACGGTGATCACCAGGAGCGAAAAGAAAAGCGACGGCCCCACCTCCTGCGCTGCGTTTATGATGACGTCGGTCCTTGAGCCGTGGACCCTTCCCGCCTTCTCCCAGTCCTCGAGTTTCTTGTGGGCGTTCTCGACCATGATGATCGACGCGTCCACCATGGCACCGATGGCGATCGCGATACCACTCAGGCTCATGATGTTCGAGCTGATCCGCAGGTAGTACATGCAGACGAAGGAGATGAGGATAGCGATTGGAAGGGTCAGGATCACCACGAGGGCGCTGGGCAAATGAAAAAGAAAGACAAAACAGACCACGCTCACTGCCAGGCCGAGCTTGATGATCTCTTCCTTCAGCGTGTCCACGGAACGGTGGATCAACTCGGAGCGGTCGTAGGTGGTGACGATTTTGACTCCTTTGGGCAAGGTGGGAGTTATTTCGGCGATCTTCTGTTTGACCTGGTCGATGACCGAAAGCACATTCTCGCCGAACCGGACAACTACGATGCCGCCCACGGCCTCGCCCTTGCCGTCGAGGTCGGCGGCCCCGCGCCTGATCTCGGGACCGAGTTGCACGTCTGCAATGTTGCTAAGAAGCACGGGTGTGCCCCTGCCGTCAGTGCCAACAACGATCTTTTCTATGTCCGCCTTGTCCTTGATGTAGCCACGGCCCCTGACCATATACTCCCTGCCCGACCACTCAACGACCCTTCCCTCAACGTCGCGATTGCTCCTGCGGACTGCTTCCGTCACCTTCATAAGCGACAACTTGTATGCTTGGAGCCGGTTCGGATCGATGATGATCTGGTACTGCTTCACGAACCCGCCGATGCTCGCGACCTGCGACACGCCGGGCACGGACTCGATGGCGTACTTCAGGGTCCAGTCCTGAAGCGAGCGGAGCTGCGAGAGGTCCTGCATGCCGGTCTCGTCGGTTAGCGCGTATTGGAAGCCCCAGCCCACGCCGGTCGCGTCAGGCCCAAGCATCGGGGTAATGCCCGAAGGAAGCTTTCCTGCCACACCCTGGAGGTATTCGAGCACCCGGCTCCTGGCCCAATAGATGTCCGTGCCGTCCTCGAAGATCACGTACACGAAGGAAAGCCCCAGGAAGGACTTGCCGCGCACCGCGCGCACCTTGGGTGCCGCCAGCATAGTTGAGACAATAGGATAGGTAATCTGGTCTTCGACGAGATCAGGGCTCCTGCCCGTCCACTCGGTGAAGATAATCACCTGCGCGTCAGAAAGGTCCGGGATTGCGTCTAGTGGCGTATGATACACCGCCCAGATGCCCCAGATTGTAAGAAACGCCACGGCCAGGAAAACCAGAAATTTATTCCGAGCCGAGAGTTCGATGATTTTTGCTAGCATAAGAAATCCTTAAAGAGCATTTAGCCGTAGAAGATTAAAGAGGAAGTCTATAAAACAAAAACATTCGAACGACCGTGGATGGAACCAGTACGAATTCCGCAATCTACATTCCACAAGCCAAGATACTATTGCCCGCCGCTTCGCAACTGACTCTCCGAATCGATCAGGAAATTGCCCGACGTGACTACACGCTCGCCCTTGTTGATGCCCTTGATCACTTCGACGTAGTCCTCACCCCGGAGTCCCAGGGTCACCTGGCGCATCTCGTATACGCCGGGTTTTTTCTCGACGTAAATGATCTGGTGGAGACCGGAAAAGAGCACGGCAGTGGCGGGGACCACGAGCTTCGGGCCCGAGGAGGCCATAATTTCCACATTGCCGAACATGTCGGGCTTGAGCGCGAGGCCGGGGTTATGCATCGTAAGCCGCACCTTGACGGTCCGCGACACCGGGTCGAGCACTGGGTAGATGAAGTCCACTTTCGCAGCCAGGGTTTCTCCGGAATAGTACGGCAGCGTGACTCGGGCTTCCTGGCCTACCCTCACGATCGGCACTTCGTATTCGTAAACATCGGCAATGATCCAGACGTCCGAGAGGTCCGCGATTTTGTACAGGTTCATGCCCGGAGTGATGTAGGACCCCTCGAGCACCATTTTGTCGAGCACGATACCGCTCAGAGGTGCCTGGATGACCATGTCCGTCCGGGGCTTGCCGGTTTTTTCGAGTTCCGCGATCTGCTCCGGCGTGATGTCCCAGAGGAGAAGCCTGCGCTTTGCCGACTCCAGGAGCTCCTTCCCGGAGGCCTCGACCTCTTCGAGACTTTGATCGGAGTGGCTATGGGTCGGCCTCACGGCCCTGAGCGCCAGCAGATATTCTTCCTGGGCAGTCACGAGGTCGGGGCTGTAGATCGAAAGCAAGGGCTGGCTCTTCTCGACCCGGTCTCCGGTGTAGCTCACGTAAAGCTTCTTCACCCATCCGCCTATCTTCGTATTCACGAAGGCAAGCTTCGTTTCATCCGGCTCGATCCTACCCACGGTCCTCACCTGCCGGTCAACGGAACGAATTTCTGCCAGGGCAGTCCTGACGCCGATCAGTTGCACCTTGTCGGGGCTCAAGACCACGGTGGGCGCCGCCGATTGCTCTTTTGCAGGAGCATTCACCGGCTGGTCTGCCTTCTTCTCCGCCTGCGCAGGAGCGCCCTGTTGGTGTCCTGCATGCTCTTGGGCTGATGCCGTCACAGCGACAGAAGCCAGGAGAAAAACCGCGCCAACGGTACGAAGGATAATGGTTACGATGTGATTTTCACGATCCGGATTCAACGATCGGCAACTCTTTTTACTCATGGTTTTCTCCGATAACTTCGGAAATCATGGCCATAGTCTTGTTCAGGTTCACTAGCTGCTCCTCGTAGGCAAGCTGGTATTTAAGCAGCACCGTCTCATTCTCCAGGAGAGAGAGGAAGTCGATCTTTCCGACCTGATAGTTGGATGTTGCGGACTGCAAGGCCTGCCTCGCTTGGGGAATGATACCCGACTCGTACAGATGGATATGGTGCTCTGAGGTCTTGGCCATCGAATAAAGATCATGCACGCGGGTGAGGAGAGCCAGCTTCGATGCTTCGTATTCGTAGTGGGCCGAGTGCAGGTCCGCCGACGCTGCGCGCACTCCCGTGGACTTGTTCCAGAAATAGAGCGGCACCTTGAACATGACGCTCGCCTGCCATACATCCTGGAGGTCGCCGCGGGTGAACCGTCCGAGCGACACCACCATGTCGGGCAGAAATTCGCGCTTGCTCAAAGAAAGCTCGTACTCGCTCTCCTCCACCATGCGCTTCTTGGCATCAAGCATCGGCGAATGCTCCAGAGCCATGGCGCTCATCTGATCAAGCCCCATCGGCAAGGTCATAGCTAGGACGTCTGCGGGCCTTCCCAGTGCCGAGCGCGGGTCCCGGCCGACAAGGCCGTTGACCGCGGCCCGCGTGGTCTCCAGCTTTTGCTCCTCCATGGAGATTTGCTCAATCAGCATGGAGACTTCGATCTGCGCCCGCAGCACGTCCTGCTGCAGACCCTGACCCGTAGAATAGCGCGTCTCTGCCACGCGTTCGAAATTCTTCATTATCTCCTCGTTCTGACCGAGGATGTCAAGGGACCGGTAGGCAAGGTAGTAGTCGTAGTAGGCATTTCTCAAATCGCTCAGGATCCTGAGCCTGGTAGCGCTGGCATTGTCTTGCTCGCGCTCCGCGATTTTTCGAGCGGCGCTACCTTTGGTCGAGAGCTTGCCAGGGAAAGGAACCTCCTGAGTGATCACAAATCCCTGCATGCTCATCTCTTCCTTCCCGACTGTGGAAGTTCCCAATGCCCCCACATTCTGGATCATATACCCGATCATGGGGTCGGGCATTGCAGCGGCGAGTGACTTCTTCTCTTCCGCCGACTCAGCCTTTTCCCCAGCCATGCCTATCTCGGGGTTGTTTTTGAGCGCTTCCTGCTCCAGGTCTTTGAGGGTTATCGTGGTCTCGTCGGCCCACGAGGCTGTGGGTCCTGTAAGAAATACCACCAAACTAATAATGATGAGTATTGTCCGCATTATTTTCCTCCAGGGAGAGAAATGCAATGCTCGGACCAGAAAGGCTTTCTAAATATATCATCATATTTCAGCAGGTTAGGCTTATTTCATGAATGGATGCAGACGCTGTTGGAGCGTCTGATTACGTCTGTGTAGCATTTACTACAGTGATGATAGCATATCGGGAGATAAAGCAAACGGGTAAGCTTTGAGATGTGCGCGAAAGCGATGCACGCCATAAAAGGAATTACTTCCCTATCTTTCGAAGCTTGTCCTTGGCAAGCTGGGCCTCTTTAGTACCGGGATATTCCTTGACAACCTTATTTAAATACTCTTTGGCCTTCGCGGTATTTTTTTCGTTCAGGTAGGAGTAACCGATCTTGAGATTTGCTCCAGCCACCTTTTCGCTCTTGGGATAGGTCTTTACCACTTTGGAAAAGGCATCAATAGCCTTAGGGAAATCCTTTTTCGCATAATAGCATTCGCCCACCCAGTACTGAGCATTGTCTGCCTGGCTAGTCGCAGGGAACTGCGTAAGATAGTTTTGAAATCCGGCGAGGGCAAGGTCGAAGTTGCCGCTATTATAGTCGTTCATGGCCTGGCGATAGGCTTCTGACGGTCCAATGGCCTTCGGCACGGTCCCGGCCGGTCCCGTCGATACACTCGACGTGCCGGTAGGAAGCGACTTTGTCCTGGCCTCAAGCTCATCTACCCTGGCAGCGAGCTCGGATATTTTAAAGCTCCTATCGTCGAGTTTCTGTGCGAGCTCTTGGATGCGGAAGTTATTTTCCTCAAGCTTCCCTTGGAGAATCTGGATATCCGTTGTGAGCTGGTCTGTTTTAGCGCCGTAGTCGGCCATGACCTTTTGCGCATCGACCGTACCCTTTACATTCTCATCAAGTGCGTCGACACGCCGCTGCAGTTCCTGAACCTGCGCCTTTGTTACTTTTGAGTCTTCGCGCACAGTGGACACCGCAGACTGGGTCTTCACCAGCTCGGCTTGAGGTGCGCAGGCCGTGAGTGCAACGAAGAATGTAAGTATGAAAAATGTCCTGGGTTTCATATAGGTTAGCACAAAGCGCGCTCAAACGTCATCATTCGATCGCCGCACGGCAACAAAAGCGTTGTCTCACCATAAACGTACGGCGTGGAGTGAAGGGAACATCGCAATCCCCCTCTCCCCACGCCGTAACGTGTAAAGTGTAATTCTATTCGCTTACAACAAAATCATCACGCCTGTTCTTCTGCCAGCATGTTTCGTTGCTCTCGGTGCAGATCGGCTTTTCCTTGCCGTAGCTGATGAGCGAGATGCGGCTGGCTGCAATCCCCATATCGGTAAGATACTTCTTGGCGCTTGCTGCGCGGCGCTGGCCTAGGGCCTGGTTGTATTCTTTGGTGCCGCGCTCATCGCAGTTACCTTCGATCCTGATCTTTGCCTTGGGATGGGCCTTCAGCCACTCGGCATTGGCTTTCATGACCGGCTTTGCATCGTCACGAATGAAAGACTTGTCAAAATCAAAATAAACCGGCTGAGGTCCTTCGACGGCAGCAGCGGCTTGCTCCTTAACCTCTTCTTTCGCAGGAGCTGGCGCCGGGGCCACTTCCGGTTTTGCCTCTTCCTGCGGTGCAGGTGCGGGCGCTTCTTTCTGCTCAGGTGCTGCAGTCACTTCTGCCTTTTTGGGACAACCCCATAGTGCAAGCAAACTGAATGACAAAATAAATACGAGAAATAATGCGCTTCTGTTCTTCATGGAATCCTCCTCACATTGTAGTATTATCGTTCTGTATAGATCATCGGAAAAGTAAAGACAAGATATGAGGCGAACATCACTGCATCAAGTTGATAGTTTTAAGATAGCATACAACCTAAAAGTTGTCAACGAAAATTGGTTTTTCGTTGTGCACAGGCGCTCCGGAAGCGGACAAAACCAAAATGTCATGCTTATCAAAATAAAATCGGGTATGGCAATGCTCCGCCTCCGACAGGAGCGAAGCGTGGCGTTCTCAGCCCCTTGTTGTTGGCCGCGGATGGCGTTGTCTGGACAATCAAACTTTGCGAGCGAAATATTGCCGATCATCGCCGACCTGCCCGTGAGCATTGTCAAGCATGGAACAGATAATGGGGCTGATATTCTTGATTTCCGGTGGGGGCCCGATAAACGTCCTCGATATTTACCTCAACGATCTGGTTAATAAGAATATCATTCGTACTGATAGTTCTTTTCCCGATGACGTCCTCCTGCCCGGTCTTTTCACCGCCATCGGTTCTCATGTACTCGCGAACCATCAAATCGGTCCGGTGCCTGCTTCTCTTCAGCAGGAAAACCGAGAGGAACGAGCGAGAACGGCACGACGTGCTCCGGCAGGCTGAGCAGCCTCTTCAGGTTCGCTACCCGGTCCTCGGTAGGGTAAACACCGCACCAGACCGCACCAAGTCCCTTAGCATGGGCCGCGAGAAGCATATTCTCTGTGGCTGCGGCGCAGTCCAACGTCCAGTAGCCTTTGTGCTTTTCAAGCGTCACATCGCCGCAGACTAGGATCGCCACCTGTGCATGTTTCAGCATGGCGGAATAGGGATGGAATTTAGGGATTGCATCGAGTATGTTACGGTCGGTAAGAACGATGAAATGCCATGGCCGTTCATTCCCTGCGGACGGGGCACTCATCGCGGCCCTTAATATCTCGTTAACCATTTCCCGGGATACAAGTTTCGCGGTATATAGACGGATGCTCCTTCGGGAAAAAATCGTGGTCAGCGCGTCCATGGTCACGTACCTCCGTTTCGTTCATGCTAACAGCGTCATGCGAGTTGATGTCTTGGTGTTTAGTATACCGATGAGCATAACTGCCGATGTTTTAATTTTACCACACTGTCGAGGCCGCAGAAATGATTGTCCGGACTGATCTCTCCGGTCAGGCTCCCGAATTCACCCGATGCGAGAAAGACCGCGATTCGGGCGACCCGTTCCGGCGACTTTTAACCAGCTGTTCTGTTTCAGGGTAAGAAAATTTTCAGAGACCCTCTTGCCCGGAACTGCCGGTCCCGTGGTACTCACTTCGTCCTGCTTGGAGGTGCCCATCACTCAGTCAAGACCATTCGCCCGATGCCTTGTTCCCGGAGCCCCCGAAAAGAATCCTCGCAGGGTGATCAAGACCAGCCTTTGATACTAAACAGCAACCGAGAACCGGTATAGCCATCTTGGCCACGCCGAATCTCACCTTGATAATCTTTCGCCTTCGCCGCGGGATCAGGGAAGGTAGGACGGACCCGGGGCAGAGGAAGGTGCAAGTGAGATCGATCCTGCTTTTTCTTCCCCGTTCTTGTACCGTCGATTTGAAGAGCGGCGCCGTCTATCCAACAACGACAGCGTTGTTCATGAGGATATCAATCCTGTCGCAACGAGAAAGGGCCATATCAATGACCTTACGGATATCGGTGGCTCCGATTCGTCAGCCGTGATTGCTACCCCGCTCCTCCAGGAGCCTGCATCATCTTCGCGGACTCTTCGATAACTGCGGCAGTCCTGCTCAAGATAACGACTAACACACCTCATTTAGCCATGGCCATAACTGCCGCGCGCGAGTCCCCGACCTATGTCGGTGAAGACCGCGACCTTTCCCGGAAGCTTCATCTCTCCCGGTACTCCCGAATCATTTCTTCGATCCCCTCCATCATGGTGTATTCTGGCTTCCAGTTCAGGAGACGCTGTGCCTTGCTGTTGTCGAACAGCAGATCTGTTGTGACATACTGGACATAGGCGTTCAGGCTGAGCCGGATCCTGAACAGCCCGGACAGGACGTCGAGAAACTGGGCGGGAACCCCGAGCAGAAAAGGCGGTAAGGACAGGATTCTCATTTTTTTGTTGAGTGCCCCTGCTATGGCATTGAAAAAATCCGCCCAACTGTGTCGGAGACCGTCGGTAATATTAAAAACCTGTCCTGCTGAACCGTGCTCGATGCCCGCGAGATACACGGCGCGAGCGATGTCTCTCACGTGAATAAACGGCGCAATATTGTCACCTTTTCCGATAAAGGGGATGCCGATGGATCCGAGCCGGTCAATCACCGATATCAGGCTGCCAAGATGCCGCGAGCCCGGGCCATAGACCACGCCGGGGCGGATTACTGCATACTCCGCACCCACGACGCGCTCTGCCAGAAGTTTCTCGCACCGCGCTTTGTACGACGTATAATGGTCATCAAGCATGACCCTCGGCGACGTTTCCTCATCGGCAGGCGTCCGGGAAGGGATGCCGGCTACGCTTATCGAGCTTACGAACACGAATCGCTTAACGCCTGCCGGCGCAAGATGATCGATCGCATGCTCCACATGACGAACATTCTGTTCCGCAGCACGTCGCGTTGTGTTCCTGATCTCTCCGATATGATAGAACACGTCCATGCCCTTCATGGCGCGGGAAAGCGACTCTGGATCCCGGAGATCGCCCGAGAAAAGAGAAGCGTCTTTACTGGCAAGCCTCACCGGAAGTTGGGACACGCGAGAAAATAGGCGTACGTGATGACCGCGCTCAAGCAGAAGGTCGACAACGTGGTTTCCGATATATCCTGTACCGCCAGTCACGAGAGCTTTCATTTCGTATTTTCCTAACCCCGACAAGCCGGAACCAAGAACACGTATTTTAAAAAATTAAACGAACAGCAAGTGTGAGAACTCTATATTTCGTGTTATTCGTCACCGGCCTGTCATTCCTGTCATTGATTTCCACGATTTTGTGCCATTTCGCAAAAATGGGAATTGTAGGTTACTGAACTTAGCATAAAGAGAACGCGGGAAGGTGGAGAGATGGGGAAAAAACAGAAGGTTGTCCTTTACTCCATTTTTCCATTTCTCCCTGACGATCATCACGTATTAAGAAAACACTGCGGGTCATCAGCGAGAAAATCATCCGCTCCCCGGGAACGGGAAAAAGCGTACGCGATCGCCCTGCATCCTCTGCAGTGCGCCCACCTCCTGCAGGTGCCGCACTTCCCCTTATACCTGCTGCGGTCCCTGAGCGCCTCTAAAATCGGCGATGTCGCCCAAATCCTGCGGAGCGAGTGCCTCCTCACGTTCCCGAGTGAAAGAGGAAGTCTTCTGCACGGGGTAACGTTGCCGTTAGGAAGGATCGTCAGTCCCGACACTCCTGCGGCGCAGCCCGAGACCGCTGTGCTTCCCGCATCACCGTTGGACTTCAGCTTCATCTGTGATGCAAGGGGATCTCCCGTAACAAGCTCAAGACTTTTCATTTCGAGTGACCAGAGCGACTTGTACAGGTCCTTCACCTGTTCCGGCTTCAGGGTCTGAGACAGCAAGGATCTTCCCCTCCCGTATGGAACGAGCCGCGAGAACCCCACCCTTTGGGCTCCGATGTGAGAGCCGAACGCTACGACTTTTTTCATTTGCCCAGCATTCAGATTTGAGAGCGTGACGTTCAGTGTGACCGGGATGCCGGCTTCGACGAGACGCTCTATGCCCGCGGCAGCCGCGTCAAAACTCCCTTCACCCCGGATTGAGTCGTGGACTTCTTCAGCTCCCTCAATACTCACCTGGACGCCCTTGACACCCAAATCGACCAGCATCCGGGTTCGCGTCTGGTCCACCAGTGTCCCGTTCGTCAGGAGAAATATTTCAAAGTTGTTCCTCTTGATCTCGCTGAGTATATCGAAAAGATCACGCCTCAGGAATGGCTCGCCGCCGGTTATGTTAAAGCTCGGAGAGAAGGAGACGTCATAGGTTTCCGACCAGTCCTTAAGCATGGCCGACACTTCGGCGATGACCTTTTTCGCCTCCGGCAGAGACATCTCGTCAATGCTCCGTTCGCCTTGGTAACAGTGTTTACACCAGAGATTGCATTTCTCCGTGAGATGCCACTGGATAAAAAAATCAAAGGGTTTATTGGCCGATATAGACATAATGAATGAAATGATGAAAAGCTCTGGAAATTAAGTTAAAGGAAGGGCAGATATGGCAAGTGCTGTATTTCATCAATCTCCCAGACACCGTCATACCTGCCGGCGAGCACTTCGTTGCTGACCAGCAACTTTAGCTCTTTCAGCCCTTTCATTTGTGGCATACCGTACCAGGATTCTGTTTTGCCATTTGTTTCATGGCATTCCAGTAGGCAGCCTCTTTGATGAGAACTTGCTTGCTCACCGTCTTTTTCATCCTGTTTTCACCTCCTTCCGGATCTAGATATTATTTATGATATCACAAAAACCGTGCGCAGTGACTGTGCGAGCGTCATCTTCGTTCATTTAACACCGATGTAGGGAACGGCTTGGTCAATGCACTAGAAGCCTCGTGGTCTATCATCCACACGATACTGCCCTGCAATGGCCGCACCAAACCGGCCGGATATTGCTTGGGATTCCCGTCTTCCATGATCTCATGCACCACCCCAGCCTTGGCACGGCCTGACGCAAGGAAAAGGATCTGTGCGGCATGGTTCAGGACCGGCAGCGTAAGGGTCACCCTGTTTATCTTCGGTTCTTGAAGATAGACCGGAACGGCAGGCCGCATTCTCTCGTCGAGTGCGGGAGAGCCGGGGAAAAGGGAGGCCGTGTGTCCGTCCTCGCCCACTCCCAGTATAATAAGATCGAAAACGATGGCTCCGGGGCCACTGAAAAAATTTCGCAGTTCATCCTCGTACGCTTTGGCTGCCTTGTGGGGCTCATCTTCCCCCCGTATCCGGTGGATGTTTTGGGCGGGAAGAGGCACGTGGGACAAGAACGCGTCATAGGCGAGCCTGTAATTGCTTTCGAGCTGGTCTTTGGGAACACAGCGTTCATCGGCCCAGAAGATATGCATGCGAGACCAGTCTATGACATCGCGATACCGTGGTGATCCAAGGAGTGAATAGAGTTGATGAGGCGTGGAGCCGCCTGAAAGGGCTACGACTACTCCGCCGTGAGAAGCGATGCTTTTTTTTGAAATGGCAGTAAATAATTCGGCAGCAACACGGCTCAGCTCTTCCAGATCCTTAAACACGCGGACCTGTAATCTCTGCTTTTCGGTCACAGTGGCCTCCAGGCTCGCCCGTCCTTTCCTATCAAGCGCACGGCCTCATCGGGTCCGTTCGATCCCGCGGCGTAGGTCGCGAGCGGCACACGGTTAACCGATTCGATCGTCTCGAGGACAGGAGTGAGCGTCGACCACGCAAGCTCCACGCTGTCTTCCCGCATAAAGAGCATATGATCGCCGAGCATGCAGTCCAGCAGCACCCATTCGTAGGCATCGAGCAATACGCCTCGGGGGTAAGAATAGGTCATCTGCACAGGGCTCAAACAGACCTTTGTTCCCGGTTGCTTGGACTGGAACGTGATGCTCATGCCTTCGTCGGGCTGGATCGTCAACACGATCGTATTCGGCTCGATAGGTCCGCTGACAGAATCGGGAAACATGGAGTGTGGTACTTCCTTAAAACGAATGGAGATCTCCGTCTTCCTGCTCGCGAGCCGCTTGCCCGAACGCAGGTAAAAAGGAACTCCGTGCCAGCGCCAGTTGTCGATGAAGACTTTCATTGAGGCGAAAGTAGGCGTCAGCGACCCTTTTGCAACCCCCTTCTCTTCGCGGTACCCGGGGACCTCTTGTCCGTCAACTTTCCCCTTTATGTACTGCCCTATCACGAGCTGATCCACGAGCGTATTAAGGGGAGACCGCCTCATGGATCGAATGACCTTGGCCTTCTCGTCCTGCACCCGATCGGCGACGAACACCGCTGGCGGCTCCATGGTAGTGAGGCAGAGCAGTTGAAATACATGGTTCTGGAACATGTCTCGGATCACCCCCGCATCCTCATAATAACCCGCGCGGTGTTCAATGCCTATGGTCTCCGCGGCTGTTATCTGGACGTGATCGATATACCGTTCGTTCCAGAGCGGCTCAAAGATGGAATTTGCGAATCTGAACATGAGAATATTCTGAACCGTTTCCTTCGCAAGATAGTGATCGATACGGAAGATCTGGTCTTCTTTATAGTAGGCATGTACGAGACGGTTCAGCTTCCGCGCCGAGGAGAGGTCACGACCGAATGGTTTTTCGATCACGATGTGGCTGCAGCCCTTGTCCTCGCGCGATAGGCCAGCAGCACCCATGTTGTGGATGACCTCTTCGAACACCACGGGAGGGATAGCAAGATAAAAGATCCGATTGCCTCCTGTCTGATGACGTTTTTCAAGCTCCGGGAGCTTGTCTCCGAGGCTGACAGTATAGGATTCGGGAACCCCGTAGTCGAAGGTCGCATAGTAGATATGGCGTGCGAGTGCGTCCCATATCCGCTGGTCGAAATCGCGCGGAAGCGCGGTCTTGACCGCGTCGAGCATTGCCGCGCGGAACTGTTCCGTTGTCATCTCGACGCGGCTTGTGCCGAGAATGAAGAAGTGCTCCGCGAGCATCCTGCTTTTATAGAGACGATACAGCGACGGAAACAGCTTTCTCTTCGTCAAGTCCCCTGATGCTCCAAAGATGATCAGAGCGGCCGGCCGTGGAATCTCAATCTCACAGTTCTCAACCGTTCGGTACTCCGGCATATGACCTCTTTCCGTCTCGGCCGGTGCGGTTTTATCTTGTACGAGAGGGTCATCCATAGTTTTTCATCCTGCTCGTTATCTTATGAGGGCGTTCCAATCCGCTGAGAATCTCTCCATGCCTTTATCCGTCAGTTCGTGGCGGATGTCGTATTCCTCCCATTTTTTCCCGAGTTCGATCTCTCGGTAGGGAATGGGCCTCAACGATCTCACGTCATATTTATAGGTATCTCCGGGCATGGGCATCCCTTTCTCTCCCCAGGTTTTTAAAACTTCATAGGGTGCAGTAATGATGTCCGACCCGAGCCTGAGCGCATAGAGAAAGTGATCGATGTTCCGTACGCTTGCCGTCAGAACTTCCACGTGCCCGTCTCCTTTCCGGTACATCCTGACGATACTGTCGATCACATCCATCCCGTTCTCACCACGGTCGTCCAGTCTGCCGATGAAGGGGGAAACGAACACCTGGCCTTTTTTCGCACCTCGTGTCGCTGCGTACACAGCGGCGGCCTGTTCCTGAGTAAAGCAAAGGGTCATGTTAACGCGAAGCCGCTCATGCACCGCACGTTCTGCGGCTTTGAGTCCCTCTCGCGACGTGGGGAATTTAACATGCGCGTTCGGGATCCAGGAGAACATCTCCTTCCCCTGTTGCAGCATGGTATCGGCGGACGTGGAAGCATCGGCATAGACCTCCACGGACACGGATCCCTGCGGGATCAGGCCAGAGATGGTCTTAACCACGTCCCGGTAAAAGTCGAGTATTTCCTTTTCACTGAACTTGCGTCCCTTCTCAAGGCGCTTGCGTGCTTCGGGATTCTTGGATATGAGCGTTGGATTCGTGGTCTGACCATCGAGAAAGCCAAGCATTTTTGTGATCCGCTCCGTCTCTTCCTGGTTTCCACCATCTAAAAAAATCCTTGTTTTCATGTTTTGTGGTCTCATATGCTCTCCTTATTTTTCTCCTTCACTTCATGACCACCGAACTGGTGTCGCAGCGCAGAAACGACCTTGCCGATATAGTTTGGGTTCTTCTGCGACTGAAGACGGAAGTCGAGAGCGCCCTGGATGATAGCTACCGGGATCCCGAGTTCCTTCGCCGCATCGACGGTCCACATCCCCTCCCCGCTCTGCGCCACCGAGCCGGCGATATCTTTCAACTCCTGACCGGACTGCTCATAAGCGCTCTTGAGCCACCCCACAAGCCGTGATTCGATGACGCTTCGATGATTATAGAGGTCTGCGACCTTCTCCAGATCCAGGTTAAACGGCGATGCCTTCATAACCGCAAATCCCTCAGCCAAGGCCTGCATCATGCCGTATTCGATACCATTGTGCACCATCTTTACGAAGTGCCCTGCGCCTGGCCTCCCAAGGTACGCATAGCCATTTTTGACGGCGAGGTCGCGGAACAGCTTTTCATACGTTTGGTAGACCGCTTCCTTGCCACCGATCATGATGCAGGCTCCGGTTCGTGCGCCTCCGGGTCCGCCACTCACGCCAGCATCCAGAAAATCAATGTCTTTCCTTTCCAGTTCCTTTGCCCGACGCATTGATTCCCTGTAGGGAGAATTGCCGCCATCGATCACCGTATCACCCTTCGCAAGGAGCAGCACGAGATCTTTCAGCACATCGTCAACGGCGCTGTAGGGGACCATGATCCAGACGAGCCTCGGTGGTGTTAGCGTCGCAACAAGAGCTCCAAGAGAATCCGCCGGTTCGGCACCGCGCTGCGCGATCTTCTTCACTAACTCTTCGCTCCTGTCGTAAACAACAACTTCATATTTCTTGTCCAGGAGCAACTCAACCATGTTGTAGCCCATCTTGCCCAAACCGATGTAACCGAGTTTCATAATAACCTCTTTTTTTATTCGCAGGGATAGCGGTATTGTCGTGATTCCTCGACCTGTCCTGTCGTTTCCCGTCAAGAATACCCTGCAAATCCCCTTAGATGATGCAGTTATTATTTTCTTTTCATGAACTCTTTCTCAATATCCGCTACCTTACCCAATCTTCGCATGTGCCGTTCGGCACCTGAGAACGTTGCCGACAGAAATATGCGCACAATTTCCTTCGCGAGCTCAGGCCCTACTACGCGCGCACCGAGACAGAGAACGTTCATATTGTCGTCTTCCACCCCTTGGTGTGCGGAAAAGGTATCATGACAGACTGCTGCACGGATCCCCGGGAACTTGTTAGCTGCCACGCATGCTCCTACGCCGCTGCCGCAGATCAAAATTCCCCGCTCTGCATTATTCTCCCTTATAGCCTGCGCCACGGCTCTTGCATAATCCGGATAGTCGACGGCATCCTCGGAGTTGGTCCCGAAGTCAGCCACGGTCTCGCCGAGTTTCCTAAGGTATTCCGCGAGAACTTTCTTGAGAGGAAATCCTCCATGGTCGGCACCAAGAGCAATAATCATGCGTTCTCACCTTGCGACTCTTTCATATCAATTTATTCTCTCTGTTTAATGTTATCACGTTTAGAATGTCTTTTGTCTTAGTTCCCACATCTCTCCTGACCTTATTTTCGTACGACTTTTTTATAAATTACCGGGACAAGGGCAAACAGTCCCAAAAGAGCAAATGCCCCCAGTACTCGGCGAGAAGCGACCTCGCTTATACTCTCAATCGTGGCAAGGCTGGCGCCCGCGTTGCAGAACACAAAGGTACCGGGGATAATACCGACCATGGTGCCGAGAAAAAAAGTGCGCAGTGGCATTGTGGTCAATCCAGCGCCCAGATTTATGAGGAAGAAGGGGAACACCGGCACTAGACGCAGAAAAATGAGGTAGTTAAGCCCCGCTTTCCCCAGTTCATTATTGATTTTTTCGAGCCGCGGTCCGAATTTATTTTGGAAAGCATCATGGAAGAGATACCGGGCGACGAGGAACGCAAGGGAGGCACCAACCGTCGCGCCGATATTCACGTACAGGGTCCCCATGACGGTGCCGAACACAGCACCTGCCGCGAGCGAAAGCACCGCTGCGCCGGGGAGGGAAAGTACGGTCTGCATGATATAAACTGTAATGAAAATTGTAACCATAGCTAGCCGATGGTTTTCGTAAAACTCAACAAGGGCTTCCCTATTTGCTTTTAATGATGCCAGTGTAAAATATCTCCCCAGGTTGAAGTAAAAAAAGAGCGCGATGAGGAATGCAATCATGATGAATATGACGATTCTTTTTCCATTCATGGTATTTTCTTTCCTGCAATGGCATTCATTATTGTCATGCATTCACTTTCCTTCTCAGAAAGGAATGAACTCTCTTCTCGATATCAGATCGTCTTTAATCTCTTCGGCCATTATAGGTATCACGATTCTCGCCATCTCCTAAGATACCATCCTTAATATAGCCTTAATACCATTCTTGAACGCCGGGCTTACTCTCGGCGGTCCACATCATTCCTTGGAGATAGTGGCATGCAGCCACTATCGTACTCGTTAGAGAACTCCGTTCTCGAAAGAAGCATACTCGTCCGATCATGCAGCGTATGCGATTCTCCCATCGGGTAACGGCTCCAAGATTTTTCTGATCTGTCTCGCTCAGGCCCGCTATTCACACCAGCACCACTGGATCATCTCCGCCACGAGCGCCGTCCACCCCGTCTGGTGGCTCGCACCCAACCCCATGCAGGTATCGCCGTTATAATATTCATAAAAGTGAACGAGTTCCCTGAAGTACGGGTCCTCCTGATATTTTCTTTCTTGACCGTGGACGAACCGTTTTCCCTTCTCGTCCTTCACGAAGATGCTAGTCACTCGCTGGGACAATTTTACCGCGACTTCCATTAGGTTCATGCTGGTGCCGGAGCCCGTCGGGTACTCGATTTTCAGGGAATCACCGTAATAGCGGTGATATTTCCTGAGTGCTTCTATAAAGAGGTAATTGATGGGGATCCAGACCGGGCCTCGCCAATTCGAGTTGCCACCGAACAGATCCGTCCTCGACTCGGCCGGCTCATAATCGACACGATATTCATTGCCGTCAAGCCGCAGCACAGAGGGGTGGTCTTTATGGTATTTGGAAATCGACCTGATCCCTCCCGGCGATAGGAATTCGTCTTCGTCGAACATCTTCTGCAAGATCCTGATCAGTCTCTTCTTCGGGACGAGAGAGAGCAGAAGATTTTGCTCTTCCCTGAGGTCATCGACCACCATACATTTCTTCAGGTCCTCCCGGTTATGCCTGAACCATTCCATCCTCTTTTTGAATCCCTTCATCCGCGCAAGGACATCGATTCTGATAATGGAGACCGCTAGGAGCGAGGTCAGTCCCACCAGCGAGCGGACCTTGAGCGGGAGCGTGCTTCCATCGGGCATACGCAGGGCATCGTAGTAGAACCCGTCCTCCTCGTTCCACAGTCCCTGATCTCCGAACCTGTTCAAGGACTCCGCGATATGGACGAAATGCTCATAGAACTTGGACGCCACATCTTCAAAGGCTTCGTCTTCTTGTGCGATCTCGAGCGCCATGTCCATCAGGCTGAGCGAATACATGGCCATCCAGCTAGTGCCGTCGGCCTGTTCTATATGGCCGCCCCCGGGAAGGGGTTTGCTGCGGTCAAAGGCGCCGATATTATCCAGACCCAGGAATCCTCCCTGGAATATGTTGTTTCCTTCCGAGTCCTTCCGGTTGACCCACCAGGTAAAATTGAGCTCGAGTTTCAAAAACATCTTCTTGAGAAACCGGATATCGCCTTTGCCTGTTCGCTCCTTTTCGATCTGGTAGACTTTCAACGCCGCCCATCCCTGTACGGGAGGGTTCACTTCGCCAAGGTTCCATTCATAGGCTGGAAGCTGGCCGTTTGGGTGCATGTACCATTCGCGCAAAAAGAGGATGAGCTGTTTCTTCGCGAAGTCAGCATCAATCATGGCGAGCGGGACGCAATGGAACGCCTGGTCCCAGCTGGCATACCAGGGATATTCCCATTTATCCGGCATAGAGATCACATCCCTGTTGAACAGGTATCTCCAGTCGCTGTTCCTCCCCTTTTTTCTGCTCTCAGGAGGAGGAGGCTGCCCCGGATCTCCGTTCAACCATGTGTCGATCTCGTAATTGTAGTATTGCTTGTTCCAGAGCAGTCCTGCAAAGGCCTGACGCTGCACGGGAACTACGTCGCCGACCGGGTTCGCCGGAGTGAATTGAGCATAAAACTCGTCCGCCTCTGCGATCCTCTGGTTGAAGATTTCCTCGAATTCCTTCCCGAAGGGATTTTGTTCGATCTTTTCTCTCCTGAGGCGCAATTTTATGATGCTGGACTTTCCCCCTGCGAGATTTAAGCGATACATGACAGCGCTCTTCGTGCCGTTTTTCCTGTTTTTGAACAAGTCAAAATCATTTTTAATGATTGCGTCATGAAAGGAATCCTTGACATGGGGTGACGGATTGGGCAATTGGAAGAGCTTCTCAGCATTGGTTTCATTTTCCGTGAACAATACGAGGTCGCTCTGTTCGCCATATAAGAAAATCTCTCCCATCTCTTCATGGATACATTCCAGTGCGTTCCATCTTGTTTCACTATCACTCAATCTGATATCGGGCTTTTTCTTTATCTTGCCAAAAGCCCAGGTATTCCTGAACCACAAGGTCGGTATGACCGTGATAGCGGCCCGATCCTTTCCGCGGTTGAAGATACTGATCTTAATCAGGATGTCTTCATGGTCTGCTTTGGCATACTCAATGAAAACATCGAAGTATTTATTGTCATCGAACACGCCCGTCTCCATGAGTTCATATTCGGGGTCGAGCCGAGTTCTCTTTCTATTCGTTTCAATGATATCCTCATAGGGGAACTCCGCCTGCGGATATTTGTACAGGTATTTCATGTAAGAGTGGGTCGGCGTGTTATCGAGGTAATAGTAGAGTTCCTTGACGTCTTCCCCGTGGTTTCCTTCATGACTGTTCAATCCAAAAAGTCTTTCCTTAAGTATGGAGTCCTTCCCGTTCCAGAGGGCAAGGGCGAAACAGAGGTTCTGTTCGATGTCGGAGATGCCTGCCAGACCGTCCTCGCCCCAACGGTATACTCGCGAGCGCGCGTGGTCATGAGGGAAATACTCCCAGGCTTTGCCTTCCTCGCTATAGTCTTCGCGCACGGTCCCCCATTGGCGCTCGCTCAGGTAAGGCCCCCACTTTTTCCAAAAGACCTTATGTGCCATGTTGTCTGCAAGTCTTTTATTTTCGGCGGTTTCTTTAACCATGTTCATCTTCACCTATTGTTCCGCGCCTTGATCAACACGACCTGTGTGCTGTAACTGTCCGTTGCTTCAGTTTATTATACATGGTATAACACTACGACCGCTGCCACCTCAACCAGGCGGAGAACAACCTCTTGATGAACGGCGTGAGTTTCGTCCGGGTGTAGGCATCCGCCAATTTTTTTATCGCCTCTGCCTGGGTGGGATAGGGATGGATTGTCTTTCCGATCACCGAGAGCCCGATGCCTGCTGTCATGGCGAGCGATAGCTCATTGACCATCTCCCCGGCATGACGGGCGACAATGGTGCCACCAAGTAATTTATCGCTTCCTTTTTTCAAATGCACCCGCGCGAATCCCTCGGTTTCTCCATCGAGAAGCGCACGGTCCAAGTCGGAGAGCGGGACCGTAATGGTCAGCACCTCTAAACCCTTTTCTTTCGCTTCTTTCTCGTGCATACCTACATGCGCCACTTCCGGATCAGTGTAGGTACACCACGGGATTACGAGCACCGATGCCTTCTGCCTAGCCATAAACAGCGCATTGGCGATCACGATGCGCGCCATCGCATCTGCCGTATGGGTGAACTTGTAGCGAAAGCAGATATCCCCTGCCGCGAATACGCGCGAGTTCGATGTCTGGAGCCGGTCATTCACCTTCACGCCCTTATGATGATCGTATGCTATGCCCGCTTTCTCAAGATCGAGCCCTTCTACATTGGGGACCCTGCCGACGCCGACTAAGATCTCGTCGACAGCCAACGCGGCGGTTCTCCCGTCTTCTTCAACAATGACGATCTTCTCGGTCACTCTCTTCTCGACACTGAGGATCTTAGCCTTCAGTCGAAGCGCGATCCCATCCCGGATGAGAGACCTGTGAACGATTTCAGCTGCGTCGGAATCTTCCCTGGGGAGGACGTGTCCACCCCGCTGAAGAATGGTTACCTGGCTCCCCATCCGCGCAAACGTCTGGGCCAGTTCGCATCCGATCGGTCCGCCGCCGATGACCGCAAACCTGCGAGGCAGTTCCGTGAGCCAGAAAACAGTCTCGTTCGTAAGATAGCCCGTTTCCTTAATTCCCGGGACAGGAGGAGCTGCCGCACGTGCGCCGGTGCAGATCGCCGCCTTCTTGAATCGGAGTCGTCTTCCTTCTACCTCGATGCTATCGGGACCGACAAACTTCCCTTGGCCAAGGAAGACATCAATGCCAAGCTCTTTGCTGAATCGCTCCACGGAATCATGGTCGCTGATCTCTGCCCTGATGCGTCGCATCCGTTCCATAGCCTTTCCGAAATCGATAGATACGTTTGCTCCGCAGGTCACCCCGAACTTGTCCGCTGTCCTGACATCATAGATAGCCCGGCCCGCCCTGATGATCCCCTTGGACGGCACACAGCCAACGTTCAGGCAATCACCTCCCATAAGATTCCGTTCGATAAGCGCGACCTTTGCACCCAGCCCTGCCGCCCCTGCAGCAGCGACCAGCCCGGCTGTTCCCGCGCCGATCACGACAAGATTATAACAGGAAGAAGTGTCAGGATTCCTCCAAGAGGAGGGGTGTGCATTCTTTAGAAGCCTACGATTATTTTCGTCCTGTGGCAAAACGAGCGGTTTTGCTTCCATGCTGTTCCGCCTTTCATCAATACGACGATCCGTGGTGGATGCATTAGGGCAACAAAAGTCCGAACGATCCCAGCGCTGCCTTCGTAGTTTCAAGTGCTTTATGATGGATACCGTTTATCCCAGCCCGCGTGCCACATCTACGAACATTTCCCGATCCTCAATATACACCACCTGCTGCAGCGGCGCCTGAGTGATGTCCAAGGCAACGCGGTATATATCGGCATCGGGTTTGCGGTAGTGAACGAAACAAGAAGAAACAAAAGAGTCAATGAACGAAGCGAGATTGAATTTCCGTATCCGGTGGATCGAAAGCTCTCTTCCTTCATTGTTCACCGCCGCGATCTTGAGACCGTAACGGGATTTGATGCTGGGCACCAGTTCAAGCATCTCGGGATAGGGCCGGGATTGTTCGAACATGGAGTTCCTGAAATCGTCCTGCGAGAAGGACCGCTCTTCGTAGAAAACGACCCTAGACAAATATTCATCGAGACTCAACTTCCCCTCTTCATACGTATCGAACGTCATGTGGTGGCGCTCGTCCATCTCAACAAGGTCCAGATTTAACTTCTCAGCCGCTCTCTTGCGAGCGGTTCGGTCCCAACCGTTCGTCAGAAAAACGCCTCCGATATCGAGAAATAGTGTGGATACCGTTGTTATAGGCATGGCGTATCCCTTCTGCATCATCGATGCATGTTCTATCTCGCAGCAAGTACCTGCTGAATACCTGCGATTCTTATGAGTCACAAATATAAACGATTACCGGGAGCGTTGACGGTTTCCGGTCTTTTGGAGTCCGCAACAATGTTACGCGCTGTATCTATAAGTATATGCAAGAGACATTCCTATTCTACTTCGACCATAAAGTTTGTGACGATTATCTTGCCGTGGTGCCCCACCTGTCCAAAGATCTGGTACCTGCCTTTAGCCGGGAAAACGACATGAATTTCAACTTCAGGACCGAACTTATCAGGAACTGTCATCTTCATCTGCATGTTATGTGCGTCGTGACCCATGGAAGGCATACCAGGGAGCTCACCATGCGTGTGAATAAAATGCGTCAGATCACTCGAGATTATCGCAAGATGCATGGGTGCTGAAAGGTAGGGCTCAAGGTCGGTAACGGATTTCCCGTTTTTTCTGAAGAGGTAGCTTAGTATCACCTCTGTCCCTGCCGTGATGCGTTCAGGCGAAGATGTGAGCGTTACATCGAGGTCTCCGAACCTTTTTTCTCGAGACAGATCCCGTGTCGGAAATCCCATTTTAGGTGCACCTGCAACATCGATGAGAAAATGCTTGGAAATTAGTTGCTCTTGCACGGCAAAGTCGATTGCGATGATGTAGCGCCCTGCTTTGGGAAAAGTGAACCGTACCGGGTATCTGGCAAACTTTTTCATCTCAGGGGTTATGGGACCAAAATCCTCCGGATGAATATGAGCAAATACGCTGAAATCCTGACTTGCGATTATCACGTGTAAAATACGATCATGGTGGATGGAAAGTTCTTGTATCGGTTTTCCTCCTCGATCTTTAATGGAAAACAAAATATTCGTTGAGCTTCCCACAGAAATGCGTTCTGGATCTGTTTTTATGTCTGCAATTACGTCTTCTCCTCCCATAGTATGCATGTGTTGCATATCCTGATGTTCATGCATTCCGCTGATCTGAGCATAGGCTTGGCTTTGGCCTATGGGAACGTGTATGGCGGAAATAAATAAGGCCACAAAAAGATTTTTGACAAAGAGATTATTCAACATAAGAACCTCCTTGTAATATATTACATATCAACAGACATGCCGTGCAGCGTATTTAAATTCTACCACAGCCATTTCTTTCTCCAATCCAATTCGTAAATTATTGATATTGCTACAAGGATATGGATCCGTTCACAAACAGCATAATGTCGGTAGCAACCAGCGATATCATTACGGCGCTTGAAATTGCATCGTACAGGAAATGACCCAACCGACGTGCTTGCTTTACCCCTTCTTGAGCAGATCTGCCGCATGTGCGGCGGCACCGAGCAAAGCAGCCCAGTCGTTCATGATGACCTCTACCGGAATACGCTGGGCCATGCTCGATAGTCTTCCTTTATCCGTGAAGGCTTTCATAAACGTCCCATCCTTCAGTTTCCAGATGATCTTCGGGGCAATGCCTCCGCCGATATACATTCCTCCCGTGGCCATCACCTGAAGTGCCACGTTTCCTGCGGCTGCCCCGTAGATTGAGGTGAAAAGACCGAGAGCCGCCTCACAAAGCTTGCTTTTCTTGAGTCGTGCCATTTCAGTGATCACAGCTGCAGGATCCTCCTGCTCCATCTGAACAGCCAACCATGCGGGTTCTCTTCCAAACTTGCCAGTATCTCTGAGAAACTGATAGATATTCAAGAGTCCTGCGCCGGACAGAACGCGTTCATAGCTCACGTGGCCGAACCGTTCTAAAAGATATCGAAGTAGGCCCAATTCCAGAAGGTTCCTCGGACCAAATTCAACATGGCCGCCTTCCGACGGGGAAGGAATGTATCGCTTGCCGTTCCAGAACAGTATCGCTGCGCCGAGGCCGGTGCCAGCAGACAGGAGCGCCCGGTTGCCGATTTCTTTTTTCCCGGCATTCAGGACCGAGAAATCTTTTTTCTGCATGACCTCGATGCCGTGGGCGTTCGCTATAAGATCGTTGATAAGGGAAACGTTGCGTATAGACAGGAATCGTTTAAGGGATGTTTCTGAAATTTGCCAGGGCAGGTTGGTTGTAACAACGGTGCCGGCAATCACAGGACCAGCTACACCAAAACAGGCTGCTTTTATTCGCCGTGTATCACTTATAAATTCTTTGATGATCTTTTTCAGAGCGCCGAAGGCCTTACTCGCAAAATTCTGCGCCCGGATAAGACGGATGCCGTCCTCGGACGACTGACAAAGGCCGAGCAAAGTTTTTGTGCCGCCGATGTCTCCGGCAAGGATCAAGGATGATCGTGAGAACATCTTCATATTGCCTCGCGCATGAAGGAAGATATGCCTGCCTTGAAATATGCATCAGGACGGCTTGGACAGCAAAGGGCCACTGTTACTTGGCTTTCCCAAGCAGGCAACCTGCCTGCTATGCGACCGAGCCGGTTCAAGAGGATCCCTGGCCTGCAGTGCAGCCGAAGCAGTGATCTCCCACATCAATGAGTCGTGTGGCGAGACGGTCGTGGTCGAAATCCCTGATATGCGCGGGAGCGCCGGCATCCAAGGGGAGCCCGAGGACTTGGTTGAAATCGCAGTCAAAGAGAGCACCGTCCCATCTCACGCTTATGAGATGCCTGCACATGATGGAGTCGAGGGTCTGGGGATTGAACGCACAAGTAAGCTTGTCCATGTACTTTTCGAGGCTGCCAGTCCGGGTAAGAAAGTCCTCGAACCTGCCGAGCGGCATATTGGTAAAGGCATAGAGGTGGTTAAAGAAGATGTTAAACCGTGATTTCAGCTCTTTCTTATATTCTTCTTCGAGGGTTTTCTGCGCCGGCGGGAGGAACGCTCCTTGAGGATTATAGACGAGGCTCAGGTTCTTCCCACCGGTCCCATTGCCGTATCCCAAGCTGTTCAACTTCTGGAGCGCTGCGATGCATTTTTTGAATGTTCCGCTTCCCCGAACCCGGTCAACATTGTCTTCGAGATAATAGGGGAGAGAAGCGACGAGCTCAACATCATGGTCTTGATAAAACTCGGGCAGGTCTGCCATTCCCTTCTCATAAAAAATGGCGAGGTTTGTCCTGACGATCACGTGACGGCCAAGGTTCCGCGCCTCCTTCACCAGATACCGGAAGGAGGGGTTCAGTTCAGGCGCGCCGCCAGTTATGTCCACAATGTTGACGGGGCTTCCTGAAAGGGCCCTAAGCACCGCATCGACCATGTCTTTGTCCATTATCTCAGTCCGTGCTGGTCCGGATGCAACGTGGCAGTGCTTGCAGGCGAGGTTGCATTGATAACCGACGTTGACCTGAAGCGTTGTTATCTCCAGCGCCTTCAGCGGTTCCGGTCTTACGGAGAGGACTTTCTTGGAAAACCTGGTATCTTTCGCAGTTCTCGGCATCAGCGGCTTATTCCCGTTTACAGTGACAGTTTGTCAGCGGCGTTATGCGCCTGAATAGCGTGTACGAGAGAAGCTCCACCTCGTATGGCGGCAGCCACATGCACGGCCTCGGTAATATGCTCAAGGCTCATGCCTTCCTCGAGACAGGACTTGGTGTACGCGTCGATGCAGTATGGGCACTGCACCGCATGCGCCACGGCAACCCCAATGAGGGCCTTCTCCCGCTTGGTCAGCATGCCCGGCTCCAGTGCAGAGGTGTACCAGTCAATGAACTTCTTAAACAGCGCAGGATTGTGCTTGCCTACCTCGCCGAAGCGGTCGAGATCTTCCGGCTTGTAGTAGTCGGTCATGCGAATTTCCTTCCTTTCTGATTAAGAATTTATTTGTCGGTATTATTTCAAGTATAGCAAGGTAACTACTGTATTTCAAAAAAAATAAAGCTGTTTAATGCCTTCCTTAATACGTCGTTGCGATCATGACGTAGCTGCATCATATCGTCAACTAAGTTTACACATCATTCACTTGGTTTCCTGCAAGGATACGGCTGACGCTGCACCATCAACACCAAATTACCAGGAGAAGATGTCTTTTATCAGCAAATATGAAATTATCTTTCCTCAAAAAAGTGGCTACCAAGATAATTTTAATTAAGAAGCTTTGCATGCTGCTCCCGATTTTGGGGCAAATATTACCTGTCAGATAAGAAGTATGAACGGCAAGGAACGGCATTATTTCCCGCGATACTCTTAAATCCCATCGACTTTTTGGTAAAGCGTGAAAATGTCCTTGGGGTGGCTGCTCGGTTGGTTGAACTGCCATATTTTTAGCCATGCTGGATCTATTGCTGGCACGCGGGACCCTCCGCCCCGCTGTTCAAGTAACAAGTCGCAGTTTTCCGTGCCGAAGACCTCGATCCGGCGGGCTTGCATGCCGGTGAAGTATTCGAGCATGGCCCGTTCCGACTCTCCCAATCCCCGGCTCGCGATACAAGAATATACATTGGGCATGGACTTTTTGAGCGATGTGAACGCGGCACGGAAGCTCGATCCCGTATTCAGGGCGGGAAGCCAGAGTGTCATGATCAGCCCCCAGGCGAGTACCACGCCAAGGGTCCAGTTCACCGCGGCGTAGTCAGGTGAGTGGGTGACGAATATGACGGTGAACAGCCATGCAAGACTATAGAGGACGGCAGCAGCCAGCAAAACACCATTGAGGGAGGGAACATAGTCGGGCTGGAACTCGTGAATCTTTTGTGCGAGCGCTGCGGGACTGCCTGTGATCATTGCAAACCAGCCAAACCACAAAAGGAGCGCCAAACCGCCAAAAAACAGAATACAGGCCCGATTTGTGATGACTTTGGCTTTGGCCGGAAGCACAGGAACTCCCGGGACTGCTATCAAGGTAATCGGCAGGAGCATCGGCACGGCATAGAGTGTCCGGCTGGTAGACGAAATGCTCAGTACCGCAAGGATCACGATAAATGCAACTAGGGGAATCTGGAAGAGAGGATGTTCGCGCCAAGACCGCCTGAAACGCCAGAGCGACCATAACGCCGGCAGCACGACCGGCCAGGCAAGCCCGAAGAGTTTCTGTATATAAAAACTGTGGGGGTCGGGAGATGCGACGTTGAATCCGACAGATCCTCCGGGGTTCACTCCCAGGAACCTTCCGAAGTTCTGATACAAGAACCAATGCACGAAGAGCGCGTGGGAGCGCTGGTAGAGGGCAACCGGCCAGATGACCAGCCAGGGGAGCGCTGCAGCAAGGGCGACCGCGAGGGATACGCCGTAGTCTTTTCGCCGCCACTGGCGGAAGAACACAGGAAGGGCGATGGCGACAATGCCGAGCATTCCGGGAGCGAGCAGGCCCTTTGATAAGAAACCGATGCCCGTTCCGGTCCCGATCCAGCTCCCCCCCGCCCATGGTCGTCGCCTGCTGAGGGCAAATCCGTAGAAGGCAATAGAAAAACCGGCAAAAAGGCTGACATCGGTAATCAGCTTATGAGCCGTGACCTGAAGGTGAACGCAGCCGATGAGCAGGATCGCGGCAATCGCGCCGTATTCCTTCCCGTACATCTCCTGTGCCGTAAGCGCGAAAAAAAGGAGGGCCAGGAACATAAAGAAGGCGGTAGCTAAACGAGTCGCATCGTAGAGTTCCAGGGGTGGAGAAAATATCCGTCCGAACTGGGCTGCAGTCACGTAAAAGAGCGGTGGCTTTTCGAGGAAAGGTTCCCCGGTAAGCGAGGGCACTACCCAATCGCCCGTCTGGATCATATGGTATACGAGACCGAAGGTATAGGGTTCGTCCGCTTTCCAGGGATCGCGACCGACGAGTCCGGGCGTGATCCACAGAATGAATATGAGAATGAGTGCTGTCAGTGAGAGGATATTGATTTTCATCTGAAAATGCCTTTTTCTTAAAACTCCGTCGGCTTTTTTATAAAACACTTTGCAGGCAGTTGTCAAGTTAGAACTGTCCAAATCTCATTATAATTTGCTTGATAAGGATATTAAATTTTGATAAATTGGTTTCTTGAATGTTTAGGGCCAATTTGCTGGTAGTAGTGAGTGGAGATGTTGACCGAGGCACTCAATCCTTCGTGCTTTCAGGGTGAAGGACGCGCCCAAGTGTGAAGAAAGCGAGGCGGGCCAATCGGATGGCTTCGTCGTGTAAAGCCGCAGTGGAGGTACATATGTTGTCGTCCAACGATAAACGTGCCGCGCGGTATGCATGGGTCGGTTGGGCCGCGCTGTTCCTTGTGACGGCTGCAATCATCATTGCAGGGAGCAGTCGCACGGTTGTCCCCTCTTACCGGTTGGCCGCCTTAAACTGGATAGCCGGGCGAGGCCTCTACGACGGCACCGGAGTGGGAGGATTCGTGTATTTACCGCAGGCGGCGATTCTCTTCGTGCCGTTTGCGATGATTCCTCAGATTCTGGGCGAGGTGCTCTGGCGCCTCATCACCATCGGCACCTTGGCCGTAGGACTCCGCAGCTTCGCAGGTCTTGCAGGCGAGAAGTCAGGAACAGAGCTTTTCCCGCTCATGACGCTGGTGACCATCCCCTTGGCATGGGATTGCGCACGTAACGGCCAGGCTACCCTTATTATAACGGGTTTGATGCTGTTATCGGTCGTCGACATATCCCGCCGCCGCTGGTGGCGGGCGACGCTGTGGCTGTCGCTTGGCGTGGCCGTCAAACCGCTGATGATCGTGCTCGTCTTGCTCGTCTTGGCGATCGATCGTCCCATGACCTGGCGCCTGCCGTTGGGGATGGGAGCGGTTGCCCTGGCGCCATTTGTAATACAGCATCCCGCCTATGTCCTCCAGCAATACACGGCGTGTCTACACAACACGACGATGGCAGCGCATGTTAGCGTCGCGGCCCATGGATGGACATCTCCGTTCACGGCCCTGCGGCTCGTGGGTTTTGACGTACCGGAGCACGTGCAGACGGCGGTCCGCATGGTTGCTGCATTCGCTACATTGGCGCTCTGCATTATGGCTCGGCGATGGCATGATGCGGATCGTTCGGCAATCTTTGTGTTCTCGTTGGCCGTCGTATACCTGACGCTGTTCAGCCCTCGAACGGAGAACAATACGTACGCGATGCTCGGTCCGGCGATTGCAGTCTTTCTCGCATTGGCTTTTTTGGTCGAGAAACGATTTTCAGCTTGCATCCTGCTAAGCTGCATTGCTGTAATTTTAGTTGGAGGACGTCTGTTCGAACATCTGGTGGCACCGCACACCGAAGGCATTTGGTTGTCCCCGCTCATGGCGACCTGTTTTTCCGTGTACCTTCTTGTCCAGCTTCTCGCGCATCCGACGAAGCGGATCAACGTTGAAAATCCCAGCACAGCCGGCCATCACGAAGCGCATGCCAGCAACGATGGCCGCTGAAGCTCAAATCCGGTCTCGTGGTGCAACGGTGAGCGACTTACCTTGGCGTTTCCTCCTCGAGCACGTGCAGTCGGCTTTTATATATCACTGAACATCAATGTATTATTCAACAAAGCCGCCACGAGATTCATTATCGGAAACCCGTCAACGGCAAGGTCTTTTCTCCATTTCGCGTAGTGCCCCTTGTAAGGGGGGGCAGGCTTTTTTTGACTATGTATTTGATATAAAGACATTTTCACAAAGTTCTTTAAAACTTTTTGCCATACTGCTGTCTGATTGATGAGGTGATTCATGAAAGTTGTTGTTGTCCTACCGACATATAACGAAAAAGACAATATCGCACTGTTAATCGGGGAGCTTCAAAAACAATTTGCGAAAATTCCCCACGATATGAACATATTAGTTGTCGATGATGATTCTCCGGACGGTACGGCGGAAACTGTCAAAGCTGAGTGTAACAAGTCATCGAACGTTTTTTTGATAACCGGCAGAAAACAGGGTTTGGGAGCTGCGTATATCAGAGGGATGAAATTTGCGATTCAAAATCAGCATGCGGATATCGTTATGGAAATGGATGCGGATTTCTCTCATAAACCTGAAGATGTACCCCGACTCATTGAAGCTGTTGATGGAGGAGCGGATTTTGTAATCGGCAGCAGATATGTCAACGGTGGTAAGATTCCGGAGGACTGGGGTTTTTTAAGAAGAATGATCTCTGCCTGGGGGAATGTATTTGCCAGATATATAGCTGGTCTCTATAAAGTTAAGGACTGTACGGCAGGCTTTCGGGCGATACGCGCATCCATAATCAAAAAAATCGATCTCGATACCCTCAGGGTTCACGGATATGCGTTTCAAATAATGCTTCTCCATCAGGCAATCGTTCATCACGCACTCGTCCAGGAAATACCCGTCGAATTCGTCGATAGAAAAAGAGGACAAACGAAGTTGGGACTTTCTGACGTAGCGGAATTCATGTTTAATGCGTGGTGGATCCGATTCGAAAGAAGTAAGACCTTTTTGAAATTCTCGGTTGTCGGGACTACGGGAGTATTTGTTAACTTGGTTTCTTTTACCCTGTTCATGAATGTTGGTTTAAACAAATTCATTGCTTCCCCGATAGCGATTGAATTATCTATCATATCCAATTTTCTCTTCAATAATTTCTGGACTTTCGCAAACAGAGATATCAGTGATAAGATTCACATCAGGGGAGTAAAATTCAATGTTATTTCCTTTGTCGCCCTGGCGGTCAGCTATTCCACATTTTTATTATTGAGTATGTTCGATCCAAGCGGGTCACCGCAAATTCATCAGGCAGTGGGCATCGTGCCGGCCACAATAATAAATTATTTCTTAAATTCCTACTGGACATTTAAGGAGTAGGGTGTTGGAAATACGGAAATGGTATTGACCTCCCCTGGTTCTTGTACCAGGTGGAGAGTTGGATGAACACGTTCAAGGCCTTCTGCCAAGGACATCCTCCTCCATTCATGTACCCAGTTCGGATGGACATTGATGTCACGCTCAACTTTCCTCACCGGGACACCATTCCCTATCACCAGTTTGACAGCATCTCTTTTAAATTCTTGGCTGAAATTACGGCGCTTTCCATCCCCATAAGCGCCGCCTCTCACGTTGTACAACTATTTGAGGTGTCCATAATTCGGGGAAGAGTAAGATGAATTGAGCAAATTCGATAAAATGCGACTTCCGCCTGATAGAGAAAGGAATAAACACCACATGTTTGTGCGCAAATTTACATTTTTCGTACCGAATATTAAAAAATTAAATCGATTCCACTATTAGCTTTCACCTTTTCCTTGATCCAGCTCTCTGCCTGCCATCTTGTTCTAAATGTCATGGTTTCCCAACCTGTATGCTCAATGAATGATTGCCAGATATGCGCTGGACCAAAAGCGAAATCACTCTTAGCTATTACAGCGACAATAGCCCCAGGAGGAACGATGCTGGCTATCTTTTTATCCTGCGCAGTAATCGTCAGCATTTCTGAATCAGACATATGAACGTCGTCCATTGCCGTCTCATCTATAAGTCCGTATTTCACCTGTTTTAAATGCTCATTTAATGTGAAGATTTGCTTGTTAGCTTCGATGAAGTCTTTGCCAGTAACCGTTCCATGACAGAGATACAGTATGCCCACGCCGTCATGCATTACTTTAACATCGATAGGCATTGCCGCTCCTCTGGCGACTATTGCGAAGTGCAATCCGGATATCCGTCAAGATTAAATCGTTTATATATGAAAATTATGTAAACCAACAGAAAGGGCCGGATGTTGAGTAGCGGTTCCAATTCAGTTTTTCGGGATACATCCATTCAGTCTTGTAATAATCCAATCCAGATGTCGGACCGGTTTGCTAGGTTCCACTTGTTCAATTTGATACCGAAGGCACTCTTCTTCAACTCGGGTGAGAGAAACGAATCGGATGCCGCTCCTATATCGACTCCCGATTTGATTACACCACATCAGGACACCGCATTTTTGTCCGTGGATGAGTTCCTTGAACCAGACAAAGCCCGCTTGAACAGGGTTATCTGTCTCGATACCGATACCTATTATGCTGCGATTCACGATCTTGGCAAGATAATCTGTCCGCACGAGATTATTAAACGAGATGACCCCGAGGGAACAGTTTAGATCACTTGAAACGGGGTGCAATATTAACTCTTTTCTCTGATTACGCCTTTTCTCATCCATATTGCAATACCACCTTACGAACTAAGGCTGCGTTAGCGGTAAACGCTATAATATTCACTCCATCTTCACGTTAATCCAAATATGAAGAGCGAAGAGCTCGTAAAAACTCTTCTCACCACAGAGAAGACATTTTGTTAATCAGGTAATCGTTTTTAATGATTGTTGCAGGGCTATTATAACGCCACGACTACGGCGAATACTGTACCGTTATTATTAACAGTATGACATATTTACCATTACTAATTTAAAAAATATCATGATTTACTTGCAAACTGTAAAACTACTTAGGAAAAAGAGATAAAGAGGAGTTCAAAACGCAAAACTATTAAACATTATTTTTACATTAAAGTCAATCCCCTTTGGGTGGATTTAGATTGAAGGTTTCAGCATGAAATATTGATGTTGCAAAGAGCTGCAACTTCGAGCGGTTCAGGATGTGCTTAGCCTCAATGATATCGTTATAAAAAAGAGATGAATATAATAACCAATCCGAGCTTTAACTCCCTGTTTTCCCGTTCGTAAAGTTCCAGGCCCTCCACAATTTCCTCCTTTAACAAAATGTTGATGAAACTTGCACCATGGCAACGTTCGTCACATGTGCCAAGTTGAGAGCGGACTTTCCCCCTAACGTGACAAGAAGAAGTGATATGCAACTCCCTCCGCTCATTCACTCGGGAGACACAAAAACCGGAACAATCAGGGAAGGGTGAAGAAGAATGTGGCACCCCTACCTGGCTCGGACTCCACCCAGATGCGCCCTCCGTGCCGCTCCACGATCTTCCTGCATACGGCGAGGCCGATGCCCGTGCCGGGATACTGGTCGCCCTGGTGCAAACGGTAAAATATCTCGAATATCCGCTCGGAGTAAGCGGGGTCGATTCCGATGCCGTTGTCCGAAACAGAAATCAACCAGCCACTCCTGGAGTGCGGAGCAAGAAGTATCGAGTGCGAAATCGTATCACGGGAATTTATGTCCGTATCCCCAAGAGACAGAGCAGAGACATGGATCTGCGGCGGCCGGTCCTTCCGGTACTTGATGGCATTTCCGATGAGGTTTTGAAACAGCTGAATGAGTTGTGTTTCCTCGCCCGCCACGCTCGGGAGATCATCGGACGTAATGACCGCAGCACTGTCCCTAATGGCGCTCCCGAGGTTCGAGAGGGCAATCGCGAGGGCGGTGTTGCAGGAAACGGGCCTGAAAGGATTCACTGCTGAATTGACCTTTGCGTATGCAAGAAGATCCTTGATCAAACTCTCCATGCGTATAGATCCGCTAATGATACGGGAGATGAGTGTCTTCGCTTTGGCATCCAGCTTATCTTCATACTTTTCCCGCAGGATCTCGGCGAACCCTCCCAGAGACACAAGGGGTTCTTTGAGGTCGTGCGAGACAACCGAGGCAAACTGCTCCAGCTCAGCATTGGATCGCTCCAGTTCCGCTGTCTTTTGAATCAGTTTTTCCTCGGCCCGCTTGCGCTCAGTGATATCCTCGCCCGAACTTAGAGTGGCAATGATCTCCCCGTCATCGTTCTCCAATACCGCATTGTGCCATGCGATAAGCCTCTCTTCTCCTGACCGTGACACGACGGGGTTCTCGAAATGCTCTGCAGGTTCAATCTCTCTTGTCATCAATTTATTGAATGTCGCTTTCACATCGGCTCGCATCCGCGCCGGCACAAAGGTATCGAACCAGTTCTTGCCGATGATCTCTTGCTCATCGTACTCCAGGATTTCACAACCTTTCTTGTTAATTAGGCTTACCCTCTGGTCCGCGGCGATTACCACAAGGATCGTCTTCGCCACATCGAGATAGTGCTGGACCCGGTCACGCTCCTCTCGGAGCGCTTCCTCGCTTTTCTTCAAATTCCGGAAGAGCATGTCGTAGGGCTTGACAAGCGCGGACTCTACCAGGGCCTTGTAAAAAAGATAGAACGCCGCGATTTTGATGAAGTGTCCGACCTTGCTGGGAAGGTCCTCCGCACCGATATGCGACGTGAGCATCAATTCGGATCCGATCCGCAGAAGGATGGACCCGATGAGAAGGCGCAGGACGCGCTTGTCGAATTCGCGTTGCTTCCAGAGGAGTAGGACAAGGGCCGCAGCAAAGAGAGATACAATGAAATATTCGCTCACGATCTTGAATTCCGTAAGCCTCCCGCCTTCGCTGACGCAACCGGGAAAGACCTTCCAGTAAAAAATCATGGCCAGCAGTACGACGGTCACCGCAGCATATGCCCCGAAAACGAGGCGCGGCCTCAGCCTGCTATCCATGAGCAGCGGCGCAATGAGGAGCGAGATGCTCCCCATAAAGCGCGCCGTGATCCAAAGTTGGGTTGCAAGGTTGTCGTCTATCCCCGGAATGGTATTCTGCCCTTGGTAAGCGACGGTGTGGAGCAGATCGAAGACGCTCACAAACAGGAAGGAAATGCCGATGAACAAGATGTAGTTGTTGGAAAGATGCCGCCGCGTGTTCCAGGCGATCATGAAGATACTGCAGGCGACGATAATGCTGAACATCTCCACCAGAGTATGCATGAGGACAGCACTGTGGAGGCTGATGATGGTGAGACTGACCAGAACCGCAGCACCAGAGAGCGGGTAGAAAAAATTGGCAAGGACAACGGGCTGTTTCTTCATATGTCCCCCGGTCAGAAAAGCTGTCGCGACCGCAGGAGGAGGTTTCCCGGCGAATCCCTATGTACGAGTAATCGGAAAGTGAAAATTCGTCTTTCCGCTAAAAAAATAATATTACTCCCAAATATCAGGCAGGTCAAGGTCGGCTTCTAGCTAGAACACAGAATATCGGAATCTGCGCAGACGGCTATATTTATCATCGTGGAGTCATACGGAGGAAAAAATCCTTGAGCCGTGCGGGGTCGGTTATCGGTTCATAGCAGGTTTCATTGATGCACGGAATCACGCGTCCCTTGTCCGCACCGTAAAGGATTGTGGAGTACGGACCGCTCAGCGCTCGAGCCGCCCGACAGAGGTCGCTTTCCGGATCAGCCTCCACCGTTAGTATCAGCATGCTAAAGTATGCATCCAAGGCACAAAAGTAGGTTCCTGCATGGATCCCCATTTCTCTTGCGTCCCGGGAAAAGATCTTGAGCGTTTTCTCCGAAGCAATGCGGAATGACTCCTTCCCAGTCATGCGGAAGAGCTTTAACAGCAATATAACGGCAATGGCGTTGGCTGAGGGATGGGGAATGTCCTCAACGCGTCTGAGGCGTGTTCCGAGCACTTCGCCCTCGGTATCGAAAAACCCCCCTCCGTCGTCCCCGAACCTCTCCATGCACTCAGTCATGAGTGCATCTGCACGATCAAGATGGATCCTCATGCCGGTTCCTTCATAGGCTGCTATAAGAGCTTCAATGAGATAGATGATGTCATCGAGCACCGCAGTGACGCCTTCCGAATGGTAGACTGTGTTTCCCATGAGGCGGTCTCGCAAGATCCGGTTAAGGCTCAATAGCGCAAAATCTTTGAGAGAGGGATCTCCCAGTAACCGGTACGCCTGAAGATAGGAGGTGATGAGCATACCGTTCAGCGAGGTATACAACGTCCGGTCCACGAAGGGCGCCTTCCGCACACTCCTTTCGCGGAGCAATTTCTCTTTGCCGCGCCGGATCGCTTCGGACACCTCAGCAACGGACTTCCCCAGATTTGCAGCGATCTCTTCCGGAACCTGGGCAACGGCAAGGACCTTCTTCGAGGGATTATGGTGCATATTACCGCGTTCATGAAAGAGGTGGAGTGTGAGTACTGCATACTCTTCGTCAGTGAGAACTTTCTTGAATTCATCGTCTGTCCACGTAAAATAACCGCCTTCATCGTCTGGCGCCACATCCGCATCCTGGCTGGCATGGAACCCGCCGAGGGGATCGGACAGCACGTCTCTCGTAAAATCTATAATTCCCCGTGCAACGTCCTTGAATCGTTCGTCGCCGAACACGGCGTAGGCATCGATATAGTTTCTGAGCAGCCAGGCGTTGTCATCGGCCATCTTCTCGAAGTGCGGGACTATCCATGCCTCGTCCACGGAATACCGGTGGAACCCTCCGCCAATCTGGTCATGGAACCCGCCCCGCGCCATGGCATCAAGCGTCCTGCGGACAGCGTCACCTATGGCCTTGTCCTGGATTACGGAATATCGCCTCAGCAGGAACTCCAAAGCGCCGGGCATAGGGAATTTTGGTGAAGTGCCGAAGCCGCCATGCTGAGAATCAAAATGGGAGAGGATACCTTTCACCGCTTCGTCCAGAGAACTTTTGTGGAGGTCATCGGGAATCAGAACCTCGGGTTTTAAGATATCCATAACCTGCGATGAGTAAGCCGCAACATCGCCTCGCTTTGTTTTGTAAAAATTGCTCACGGCGCTGAGCACGTTCTTAAATCCCGGTCTGCCCTGCATGTCCTCCGGCGGGAAATAGGTGCCTCCGAAAAACGGTTTCTTGTCGGGGGTCAAAAAAACACTCAAAGGCCAGCCGCTCCCCGCGCCCATGGCTGCAACCGCCTGCTGGTATCTACGGTCGATGTCGGGCCGCTCATCCCGGTCGAGCTTAATGTTGATAAACAGCTCGTTCATGATGTCCACGATATCGTCATTTTCAAAACATTGCCTGGCCATCACATGGCACCAGTGGCACCACACCGCACCGGTGCTCAGGAACAGGGGCTTGTCCTCGCGCCGCGCCCGATCAAATGCCTCTTCCGACCACGGATACCAGTCGACCTTCTGATACGCAGCGTGATGGAGATAGGCGGATTTTTCGTTTGCTAGTCTATTCACGAAAATACCTTTCACAACGGAATCGGCCACACCTAAGAACGGGTTAAAACAGCGAGGAACTATTATAAATCAGTCTTTACGGATAATTCCCGTTCATCGGCCATTGCGCCTGGCGTTCATAAACGATTAATACGTTTTCGGGTCTTCCGGCGGGAGATCGGCATCATCAAACGGCATGACCCCCAGCTGATACATGACCCGCTCAATACCCTGCAGAAGATCGCGATAATCATAACCGGGCATTTCTTCGTTCAATGCTCTCTCCATCAGTCTCTCGAATGTTTCGAACTCAAACGTGCCATCTAGCACTCCTGAGCGGACCAAGACAGCATAAACCGTTCTCTCATCCTTCAGGTCATCGCCCTCTTTAATAACAAGGCTCCCCTTATGTTCTGGCGAATTGACATATGATTCCATCGCGGCAAGCAGAGCATCGTAGAGCGTTACAATACCGGCGGATATTTTCTCCTGCCGAAGACGCCGTTTCCCGCCGCGAATATGGAGCCGTGCTCGCTGGAACGGACCCTCTATCGGCCCAAGAGCTCTTTCGTCCATTAATCCGAAATGCGGCATAAAGACCTCAGCATGGTGCAGAGTGCATAGTGAAGGTCATCATCTTTGTTAGCCCTTCGATGCACCATGCTCTCCTCCCCCTGCCCTTTGCTCACATCATGCAGCCGCAGGCCGGGCCCCCTTCGCCCGATTGATCATCTTCAAGGTCTCACGCATGAACGCAGGGAGGTCCGACGGCTGGCGCGAGGTCACGAGGTTGCCGTCAACGACAACCTCTCTGTCCTCATAGAATGCACCCGCGGACTTCATCTCCTCGGCGACAGTCCGATAACAGGTTGCGTGCCTTCCCTTCAACAGTCCCGCGGTTATAAGGGTCTGCGGGCCGTGACATATGGCGGAGACCGGCTTATTCTTCCGGAAGAAGTGCTGTGCTATCTCGACGGCCTTCTGCTGTTTCCGGACGGCCTCAGGTGCCTTGCCGCCCGGGAGCACGAGAATAGAGTACTCATCAGGGTTCACCTCGGCGAGTGTCTTCGTCACCGCCACCTCATACCCGTGCTTACCTTTGATCGTTCCCTTCCGGATGGATGCGATATCCACGCCGATCCCCTCCTCCTGAAGCCTATAATAAGGAACGAGAAGTTCCGTATCTTCAAAATTGTCAGCACTGATCATCAAGGCCTTCATAGTTCCACCTCCTTGGAGCGCAACCTATTTTGCTTGAGAACAACAGAACAATTGAGGACAAAATTGCTCCTCAAAACATCTTTTTTTATTATATCACAGTACCGGTAAGAGGGAAAATTACAGCTTGGAAAGGATGTAATACTTAGTGAGGACAGGAAGGAGGGGCAAGCGATCAGGAAAGAGGAAGTCTCTCGATCAGCAGGTTATTCATTTCATGGCCGCGAGTGGCGTTGACGCACTTAACTAAGGAATTAAACATGGCACTCGTATTAAAAAAAATGATCGGGAACCGGGAGTCTTGCTGAGCAGGGTAAGCATATCTGCGAAGGACACGGATCGTTTCGCTGCTCCTTACGGAGACCATGCAGGTGATGTGTAGTTTGCATCGTTCGGTGTGATCCGCTCGATATCCGTGCCGTCGGCATTCATGATGTAAATATTGAATTTCCCCTCGTGGCTTGAACTGAATACGATCTGCCTGCCGTTCGGAGACCACATTGGGTTCTCGTCGTTCCCCGGTCCGTTCGTGAGCAGCCGGAAATCGGAGCCATCCGGGTTTATCGTGGCGATCTTGAACAGTCCGCGGACCTGCGAAACGAACACGATCCGGTCACCCCGCGGTGACCAATTCGGTGAGGCATTATATGGCCCCTCGAACGTTATTCTGCGTGCGTCGGTGCCGTCGGAGTTCATTATATACAGCTGCGGCGTTCCCGCGCGACCCGAGGTGAATGAGATCTCCCTGCCATTTGGGGCCCAGGACGGCGACACATTGTCATACGGCCCATACGTCAGTCGCTCAAGGTCGTTCCCGTTCGGCTCCATGGTATAGATCTCCGCGCTTCCGTCCTTGCTCAGGGCTATGGCCAGGCGCTTTCCGTTCGGGGACCATGCGGGTGATATGTTCAGGCCCTCATTCCCCGATATCTTCCAGCGCCTACCCGTGTCCATGTCCAAGCCATAAAGATCGGGGTTCCGGTCGCGGTACGATACGTAGGCAAGCACCTTGCCATCCGGGCTCCATGCAGGGGACAGGCAAATGGAGCGGTCCGCCGTGATTTTCATCGCATTCTTCCCATCGTAATCCATGACGTACAGTTCTTTGTGCTTCGTCTTATCCGAGACGTACGCGATCCGGGTCCTCGCAATGCCCTTCTCGCCCGTGTACCGTGATACGATCTCATCCGCAAAGGTGTGGACCATGCGGCGGAGTGTATCGGTATTACCGAAGTACTCTTTGGCAGTCATCTTCATCCCGGTTGCCGCATCATAGAGCCTGCCGGACAGCACAAGCTCCGTGCCCTTCTTCTGAAGTGACGCCCAGACAACACCTGCGAGGCCGAAGGTCCCCCCGCGCTTGACGATATCCTCTGTCGGCTCCGTCTTCGCCGGATAAGCGAGATCAAGCTTCTTCGGGTCCATGACGTCGAATATCTGGGACCGGCGCAGATCCGCCTGCAGGACCTCGATTGCCATGTCGCGAAGCGACGGAGAGCCGGCATCGTCGTAAACATTCAGCACCACGATCGGGATCTTTTTTGCCTCCCCCTGTATCACGCCAAGATAGTACTGGGAGTGGACAGCGCCGGGAACCACCAGCAGTATTAATATAGTTATCGTTATTATTCTTCTCATGGGTATCGATGATACAGGGGCAAAGGTCAAATATATGAATCAGGAAAAGACTTTACTATGACCCGGGATATCGGACCCCAGCCTGTCCCTTACTCTTTCTCCATCAAATCCACACTGAACTCTAAAGATTGTTTTGCAAAATCTTCGGGCAAGGGCGGAAATGGATTCGACGAACGGATCGCCCGTACCGCTGCTTGTTTAAAGCCGAAGGTCCCCGTCGAGTGTTCGGCATCCAGGTTGACCTCTCCTACCCAGCCAGACCTGTTGACTGTAAATGTTACCCTGGCCTTCGCATCTTTAACATCCGGTGGCGGTCTCCATTGTTGCCCTATTTTTTCTCGAACAGCGTTAATATAATATTGAAATTTGAAGTCAGGCTGCGCTGTGGCCACAGTCACACCAGATTCCGACCCACCACCGGACACCGATGGTCCTCCGATCGGGTTAGAGGGCTGTTCCTTCACAATCTCTTCCGGCTTCGCCTCTTCCTCTTTTCTTGGTCTCTGCTTCGGCTGAGCAAGCTCGGGCATGGCTCCTTTCGCTGGAGCTGCTTTTGCCACCCTTTGCGGGACCGCGCTCTTTTTCGGAGCGGGCTTTATCTCATGCTTCGGCACGGGAGGCGATGCACCTCCTGCAGGTCCTCCCGAAGGCACTTGAGGGATGTCTACGGGCTGGCCCACTAGCCTCACCTGATAGACCGGGGGAACGTACCTCTTCGGCGTGACGCTGATGTTGAGGAATATAGCGGTAAAAAGAATAATAACATGGAGAAAAAAAGAGAAGAGAACGGCGTATGCTAGTTCCGGTCGCGACTGCCCGATCCTCTTCCCGGAGAGCAGCCTCATTTTCCGGCCTCGCCTCCCGATGCAGGCTCGGTCACCATGCCCAGCCGGTCTATACCCGCCCGCTTCACGACATCCATCACCTGCACCACCGCGCCGTACGGCGCATCGCGGTCAGCCCTGAGATACACGTTGATCAGCGGCTTCGATTTCCGTATGGAATCGAGGACGCCCTTCAGCTTTGAAATGTCCACCCGCTCTTTCTCCACGAACAATTCCTGAGCGCGGGTGACTGTGAGCACGATACGGTCTTCTGACTTCACGGTATTTGCCTGGGATTTGGGAAGGTTCACATCGAGCCCCCTGCTCATCATGGGGGAAACGATCATGTAGAAGAACAATACCGTCAGTAGCACGTCGATGAGCGGCACGAGGTTGATCTCCCGGATTATGTGCCTCTCTCTTCGCTCGAAGCTCATGACCGCCTCCTGAGAAGATTTCTCTCAATAAAGCTCAAGAACTCCATGGAGAACGAATCGCAGCGAATCGCGATGTCCCTGATTTTGTCTGCGAAATAGTTATATGCGATCACCGCAGGTATGGCAACAAACAGGCCGGATATGGTGTTGATGAGCGCGGCGGCGAGCCCCGGCGCCAGTGCACCTATGTCGCCTGCACCCTTGAGGCCGATACCGTAGAACGCTTCCATGATGCCCCAAACCGTGCCGAAGAGGCCCAAAAGAGGCCCCACCGTGCCGGTCGTGCCGAGAAATGCCAAGTAACGCTCCATGTATACGATCTCATCCTGCGCGGTGATCTTGAGCGAGCGCTCAAGCTCCTGGGCAATGAGAGGCCGCTCTTCCTCGGTCACCTTTCCGTCCGGAAGGGTCCTGATGATCGACTCGGCCTCGCGGTAACCCTCGATGAAGAGCGTGGCGAGCGGGCTGAATTTCTTCATCTCCGCGTGCTTGAAGAGATCGTCGATGTTCTTGGTCTTACGGAACGCGGAAAGGAAAGCATGCGATTCTCTTTCCGCTCTCCGCAAAAACTGATATTTGAGCAGGATCATGGCCCAGGAAACGACAGAAAATCCCAAAAGGATGATCACGATCCCCTTGCCGACCAATCCGGTTTCCCCGAAGAGGCCGAAAACTCCCGTGCCCAATCCGGGCACTGCGCTGATTGCGAGCATTGTTACCTCCAGTAAAAAAATTTACAATTTAAACTGGGAAATAAATGAACTCCGTCATTTTTCCTTCTGCTCTTTCCATCTTTAATTTCCAATGACGCCGACCACCGTTCCCATTTCGCTTACGTCATATCCTCCCATATTGAGGATCTGCGCTCGGAACTCTTTGTCCTCGCGGATTATCCCGAGCAAAGCCTGCAGCATGGGCGTATCGTAGAATTTCTGCGGTATCGCCAGGTCATATCGCTCTTGCGCTACAGGGATAAAGTCCAGATGCAGTGCTTGGGCTGCGGAGAGGACCGCAAGCCCCGTGTCCGCCGCTCCTGACAGTACGGCCGCGGCCACAGCCATATGCGTGAATTCCTCGTGATGATACCCCTTTACGTTTTTCGGGTCAATCTTCAATTTTCCGAGATATAGATCCGTCAGGAGACGCGTGCCTGCGCCAGCCTGACGGTTCACAAAGACCACATCCTGCCGCACAAGGTCTTCGAATCCTTTGATGCCCTTCGGATTGCCTCTGGGCACGATGAGACCCTGTGTCCGATATACAAGGTTCACAAGCACGGTCTTGGCATCGGGAAGTATCTTTTTGATGTAGTTTACATTATATTCTCCTGTCTCTTCGTCCAGAAGATGGGTACCGGCGAGGTGAGCTTCTCCGCGCTTGAGAGCCAGAAGCCCTCCCATACTGCCCACGTGCGCTGACGAGAGGAAAAGCTCTGGATGTTTTTTCTTGAGATAGTTGCCGAGGATGTCCAAGGCAGTGTCATGGGAGCCGATGCAGACGATGGTGTTCTCAATGTCACTGGCAGCCCGGAGTAGCTCAACGGTTATTTCTTGCCCCGCAGCAATACCCTCGCTCTGGGCAGGTACACGGATGATACCGTCTGCACGTACGAGCGACATAAGCGCACCTGCACCCCTGGTCACGGGTGTGGCAATAAGATTAGAGGAAACGCTTCCGAGCTTCACGCGAATGAACTCTTCCTGTCCGAGACTCGACGCCACCTGCCTGCTGAGCTTTGCCGTGATCTTCACCGGAGGGGGAGATTTCAATCCCAGCATGGCATAGATCAGCGGTTTTACAAAGAGACCGAACGTGAGTGCTGCGGAGACCGGATACCCGGGAATACCGATCACCGGCTTGCCCTGAACGATGCCGAGGATCACAGGCTTGCCCGGTTTGATGTTAACCCCGTGAACGAAAACCTCACCAAGTTCAGCGATCACATCTGCTGTATAGTCTTCCCTTCCGGCTGACGAGCCCGCATTAATAACGACGATATCTGACTCCAAAAGTGAATCTGCAATAGTTGTCTTGAGATACACAACATCGTCTTTTACAATGTTTTTTTTGATTGCATGGGCCCCGCATTCCTCTGCCAAAGCCGCGAGCATAGTCGAGTTGAAATCTATAATGTCCCCTTTCTTAAGCTCGCTGCCGGGCTCCACGAGCTCGGTACCGGTGGGGACGATCGAGACAACGGATCTTCGGCGTACCATGACCGTAGTGTGGCCGCTCGCGATCATCGCCGCCATGTCTACGGGTCGGATCACATGGTTCTCAGAGATGATGAGCTCCGTGGCAACAATATCCTCGCCAACAAGACGCACATGCTGCCATGGGGTCGCGGGCCTCAGAATCTCGATCTCGCTTTCCGAGATCTTTTCCACGTCCTCGATCATGATCACGGCATCATGGTTATCGGGCATGGGGTCGCCTGTGTCCACATATAAGGCCTGATCCGGGACTCGGAGCCTCTTCGGCCGTGTCTCGGAAGCACCGAAGGTGTCGATAAACCGGACCGCAACGCCGTCCATGGCGGCGGAGTGATAAAAGGGCGAAGATATCCTCGCGATCACCGCCTCGGACGTAACACGGCCGAGCGAATCGTTGACAGGGATACGCTCACCCGGCAACGGACCGCCGATGTTTGCAGACCTGAGTGCATCATAATATTTTTGGATCGCGTCAGCAAGTGGCTGGTTATCGAGGTATTTTTTCTGTTTGTACATGATCAAAGATCTAAACACGTATATCAGGAATGGTTGAATCCCGCGAATTTGAGCCAATGATTTAAGAATCAAGCCTTACTCGAGCCATTCATTCCTTCGTGTGATTCGTGTTACTGATTATTCTCCCTGCTTCTATGTCTCTGTGGCTAATCTTCCCGACCTAGAACAAACGCACTTCCACTTCCTCGCCAGCCTCTATCCCTATCTTATTGACCGGAACGACCACGGTGCCTACAGCCTTGACGAGCGTACTGATGAGTCCCGATGCACCGAACACGGGCTTGGCCCAGAGGCCGTCCTGCCGCTTCTCGAGCGTTACACGTACGTGGTCTTCGCGCCCCGGCGAGGACGAAATGCTTCTGGCAAGCTTTGCTTTCACGATCCGGTTTGGGGCAACACCTTCGAGTGCAGGGTCAGAAATGGCGCCCGTAAGCCTCGTCATGACCGGTTTCACAAAAAGGTCAAAGCAGATGGCGACCGCTGCCTGGTGTCCCGGCAGGCCGAATACCGGAATCTGCTCGTTTCCGTCTTTCCATTTCACCAGTCCGATGATGAGCGGTTTTCCAGGCTTGATCGAAACGCCGTGCACAAGCACGCCCGGTGGTCCCAGGTCGTTGATCACCTTAGCGGTAAAATCAGCCGTACCCACAGAGCTTCCACCGGTAAAAAGGACAAGATTACAATCCCGCATGGCGTCTTTCAAGGCTCTTTGCAGGCGGCCGTAATCATCAGGAATAATCCCCATTTTTACCGGTACACCACCTGCCAGCGTAATGAGACCTTCCAGGCTATAGGAATTGCTATCCCGTATCTGGCCGGGCCCGGGGGAGGTATCGGCAGGAACGATCTCATTGCCCGTGGAGATAATTGCAACGCGCGGTTTCCCGAACACGGCTATGCGCGTGATGCCTATGCTCGCAAGGGCTGCCATGTCCTGCGGCCGGATCACATGCCCTTTCGAGAGCACACGCTCACCCTTTGTGATGTCCTCCCCGGCCAAGGTGACGTTTTCCTGAGGCGCAACCGCTTTCACGACCTCAATGCTTTCCGTGTCAACAGGCTGGATGTGCTCGAACATTACCACAGCGTCCGCGCCCTGGGGGAGCGCCCCGCCTGTGGCGATCTTCATCGCCTCGCCCTTGACAATACTGTGGTCGGGCATCGTTCCCATGGGGATATCGCCAACCACGTGGAGCACAGCAGGACGGGACTCGGCAGCGCCGAAGGTATCCATGCTGCGGACCGCGTATCCGTCCATAGTCGAGCGATTGAATTCAGGCAAGTCAGCTGTTGAGGTGATATCCAGAGCAAGAACCCTTCCCAGTGCGGCGCTGATGGATATCTCTTGTGATTCGAGCTTGAAAACCGAGAGACGCTCATTCAGAATAGTGAGCGCCTCTTCCCGCGATACTACACCGGAACGGCCAAGCATGTCCTTAACGGTCATGAATACCCCAAGGGAAAATCTCAAATCCCAATATCTAAACTACACATGAATTCCAATGAATCAAATTAATAATTGTGATTATCAAAATGTGGTGTTTCGGATTTTGGAGCCTGTTTCTTATTTCCCTGCTGTCTTCGCCTTGGATTTACGGATGTTCGAAGCAGCCCGCATGCCCGCAATGGCCCCTTCGCCCGCCGCGGTCACGATCTGCATGCCTCCGCAGGTGCAGTCGCCGGCAGCGAAGACGCCGTCGAGGTTCATCCGCATGTGCTTGTCCACAATCAAGCAGCCGCGATCATCGCTCAGTCCGCCTGCCTTCAGGATAAGCTGCGATATTGGTGTGGAGCCCATGGCGATGAACACTCCCTCGAGGAAAAGCACTTTATCCGTACCGTTCTCAGAGAGCTTGAGTCCCGTAACCAGTTCGTCGCCGACGATAGCGTTTATCTTCGATACCGGCAGGATCTCCACATTCTGCTTGGACTTAAGCCGTTTCATGACCGCGTCCACCATGTCAAGCTCCTTGTGCGGGACCAACGTCACTTTTTCGGCAAGGTCGGCAAGGTGAAGCGCCTCTTCAGCTGCCTCGTTGTCCGAGCCGACCACAGCCACCTTCCTTCCCTTGAAGAAGTTGCCGTCGCAGGTCGCACAGTAGGATACGCCTTTGCCGAGAAATTCCTTTGCGCCCGGAACCTCCAGCTTCTTTCTGGCCACGCCAATCGCGATGATCACGACATACCCTTCGTATACCTCATCGCGCGTGCGTACGCGCTTGACCTCGCCATTAAGATCCATATCGACGACCTCGACTGGATAGACAATCGTCGCACCGAACTTTT
>Ga0335081_10000505_pt1 | contig 66722 bp, 62 predicted proteins | sample Lox_Sample_35_FD_206713 | JGI IMG/M metagenome (GOLD analysis project Ga0335081, IMG submission 206713) | Soil microbial communities from Loxahatchee National Wildlife Refuge, Florida, United States - Lox_Sample_3.5 | ecosystem: Environmental > Terrestrial > Soil > Wetlands | place: USA...
AGCACGTTACAGATAGCTTCAACCGCCTTGTTGCGGTCCGTTGCCGGGCTGGTATGAAGCAATGACCAACGTCCGGCGTTGTGCCGGGGGCGCGAGGTGCGCCCACGCCCTTGCCCGGCACGACGTTTTGGATCAATCAGCGAGCGCAGATTGTCGAAGCCATCCGCGGTGACCAGTCCGGCAGCCACCAGTTCCCAAAGTGCAGTTTCGATTTCCGCTTTCAGCCTTCCGGTGCCTCGCACCACGTCGACAAAAAATGACGCCCCTCGTTGACGTAAGAACTCGAAGACCTGGTGCGCTCCGGTGCTGAGTCCCTTAGCTTCGGGCAGTTCAGCTGCAGGATTCTGTGGCGTCATCCAATCGGCTTCTTCGCGCAAGAAAAAAGTGATCGGAGCGACGCTTGTCGGAATAACACGCCGCCTGCCGTTGGCCGACTCTTCGAGCGTTGCGGGATGCGGGGAGAGCCGTCCCCAGCCCACGGCGCCAGTCAGGCAAAGTTGATCCAGCCACTTGGGATCGTAGTTCGCGACTCGACGCACCAGGACATGCCGTTCCCATGCGTTAGCCGGAATTTCAAAGCCTTGCAACTGGCGCAGGACTTCAAGCACTCCACGTTCACCGAGAACCTGCGACCCCGAAGCCACGTGCTGCCAGCGCAGCAGCCAACGCATGAACAGCGCCGCAGTGACAGGCTCGATTTGCTTGCGGAGAGTTGCAACCGTGAGGCGGTGAATGCGAGCCAGCAATCGACGCTCGCACCATTCGATTGCAGCCTGCTTAGCCTGTGTGGGGACGGCCGCCCCCGGCCGTCCGGTCGAGCGAAGCTCGACGATTCCCAGTTGATCTCCGTCGGTAAATTTCCCTCTCAGCACTGCTCCGCTGGCTTCCATGCGAAGCAGGGTATTCTCGACTTCAGCTTCCGGCAGACCAAGCAAATCGCCCAGCTCTGCCGCAGTGGTTGGGCCGATGTGCGACATCCAGCCCGTAACCAGCGCCAGCAAAGCCGCCTCGCGGGTAGGAAGAGACGCTTCAATTTCTGGGAGTATTTGGTCGAATCGAGCCTGGGGAAATAGCACTAAGAAAGTCTTGGCCCGCTCGGCCGCGACCCAATAGGTTTGGTTCTGAGCAGAGGCCCGCGCGGCCCGTCCTTGCTCGAGCAGGCGCTCGAAATAGGCAAGCCACGCGTAGGGGCGGACGCCCTCGTCCGCCATGGGCCCAGTGGAACGTTCCGTCGGCGGCAAAAGAAAAGTCTCGGGACTGGACCCGGCGAGCCTGCGCTCGCTTGCCCGGACGGCGGCGTCCGATCCGACGTGGCAAATGTTCTCTGGCAATGCGATCAGCGTGTGCAGCACATCGTGCAGTTCATCGGCATCGCGCACGTCGGGCCAGGCTTCCTCGCGGACTTGCACAATGGCCGCAGGATCGAGCTTTCCCACTTCTTCTAAGACAGATTCCGGCAAAATCCGCCGCATCTCGACCGCTCGCGCCCGCCTTTCCTCGAGCGGAGCGTCGTCCAGATAGGCGTAGGGATTGGCATTCAAAATCTCATGTGAGAACTGCGAAGGGACAGGCGTGTCGACAGCCACGCAACGGATGCGTCCGTCTTCGATTCGTCGAAGCAGATCTTTCAACCCCTCCACGTCCATGGCTTCGGTGAGCACATCTTTCATGACCTCACCGACCAGGGGGTGATCAGGGATCTGAATGTCGCCCACGATGTTTTCCTGGCAGGCGGCAACGTCCGGGAAAACCGAGGCCAGCAAGTCATCCGAGCGCATGCGCTGAATTTGCGGCGGAACTTTCTTGCCGCCCTGGAAGCGCAACAACGCCAGAGATCGATTGGCATCCCAGCGCCAGCGCGTGCCGAAGATAGGCGATGCAAGCGCGGCCTGTTCGAGGACGGGCTGGACCGTCTCCGGGCTTAGAAAATGAAACACATCGCCAAGGGGAAAACTATGCTGCTCGGCAAGCGCGATGTTGATGCCGTTGTCGGTTGCAGCAGCCTGCAACTCAAAATTGAAGCTGCGGCAGAAACGCTTGCGCAAAGCCAGTCCCCAGGCCTTGTTGATACGTCCGCCAAAAGGCCCATGGATCACCAACTGCATGCCTCCGCCTTCATCAAAAAAGCGTTCGGCAATGATGGTGTCTTGCGTTGGAACTGTTCCGAGTACGGCGCGGCCTTGCAAGATGTATTCGATTGCTTGCTCGGCCGCCGAATCCTCAATACCGCATTCTTCTTTAAGCCAGGCGATAGTTTCCGCGACGATCGGTTGGGTCGGGGAAAGACCCACGGGAGAAATGCTGGGCAATCGGTCGCTGATCTCCTGGCGCAGATCAGCTACTCGCGCCGAAAGCTCCTGCGTTCGCGCTGGAGCTTCGCCCAACCAGAAGGGAAGCGTAGGTGGCGCGCCATGGGCGTCTTCGACCAGCACGCGGCCAGATTTACTTTCGATGCGGCGAATCCGCCAGGAAGTATTTCCCAGCAGAACGATGTCATCGCGGTTGCTCTCGACGGCGAAATCTTCGTCGAGCGTGCCGACCATGGTGCCATCGGGTTCGGCGACGACGGTGTACAACGCCGTCTCGGGGATCGCGCCGCCACTAGTGATCGCGGCCAGCCGCGCGCCTCTCCGCGCGCGCAATTTATGATTCACCTGATCGTGATGGATGTAGGCCCCGTAGCGCCCGCGGCGCGCGGCAATGCCTTCAGAAAGCATTTCGAGAATCGCGTTGAAAGTCTGGCGCGAAAGATTGCGGTAGGGATAGGCGCGGCGGACAAGATCAAACAATTCGTCCTCGTCCCATCCGTCGTCCTCGTGTGGCGCGGGCACTCCTGCCCGCGCGGGTGGGTTGTTCTCTTCTGAGGTGCGCGCGGACAGGAGTGTCCGCGCCACATGACCAGAAGCGCAGATCGCTACAATCTGCTGGGCCAGAATATCCAGCGGAGACTCGGGAATCATCAGGCGGTCGAGCTCGCCATGGCGGATCGCTCGGACTAGCGACGCGCATTCAAGAAGGTCGTCGCGGGTCGTTGCAAAAAAACGTCCCTTGGGGGTCGCTCCGCGCCAGTGGCCCGACCGCCCGACCCGCTGCAGGGCCGTCGCAATCGCTCGCGGCGTGCTGATCTGCACCACCAGATCGACCGTGCCGATATCAATGCCCAACTCGAGCGAAGCGGTCGCGACCAGAACTTTGATTTGTCCTTCCTTGAGCTTTTTCTCTGCCGCCAGCCGAAGTTTGCGCGACAGGCTGCCATGGTGTGCCGCTACATTTTCTTCGCCCATACGCTGCGCCAACTGATGCGCCACGCGTTCGACCAAACGCCGCGTGTTGACAAACACAAGTGTGGAACGATTCTGCTCAACCAATTGCACCAGCCGGTCGTAGATCTCGTCCCACATTTCGTTGGTAGTAATGGGGCCAAGGGGCGAGCCGGGAATTTCGACGGCCAGATCGAGCTGCCGCTTGTGGCCGATATTGACGATGACTGGATCGGGCCTGCCATTGCCGGTGAGGAAATGTGCAACTTCTTCGATTGGCTTCTGCGTGGCGGAAAGACCAATCCGCACCGGCGAAGAATTGCTCAGCGCCTCCAGCCGTTCCAGCGAAAGCGTCAAATGCGCGCCGCGCTTGTCATCGGCGACGGCGTGAATTTCGTCGACGATCACGGTTTCCACATCACGCAAAATCTTGCGGCTGCTTTCGGCGGTCAGCAGGATGTATAGCGATTCTGGCGTGGTGACCAGAATGTGCGGAGGCCGCTTCAGCATGGCGCGGCGCTCGTGCATAAGCGTATCCCCGGTGCGGACGGCGGTACGAATCTCGGGCATCAGCAGGCCACGTTCGCCAGCCATTTGCACAATTTCGCCAAGGGGGACTTCGAGATTCTTCTGGATGTCATTGCCCAATGCCTTGAGCGGCGAAACGTAAAGCACTTCGGTGCGATCGTGCAGCTCTCCCGCGAGCGCTTTGCGCACGAGCCGGTCGATGCAGGCGAGAAAGGCAGCCAGAGTTTTGCCGGAGCCCGTCGGGGCGGAAATTAACGTCGTGCGACCAGCGAGAACGTGGGGCCAACCCTGATCCTGAGGTTCCGTGGGTGTGCCGAACCTCCGGATAAACCACTCCTGAGTAAGCGGATGTGCCCAGGACAGGGAGGGAGGAACAGCAGACATTTTGATATTCTAGCATGACACTTTCGTAAATTATTCGCCTCGTAAAGCCGGGCTTTCCCCCGTTGGCTATCCCACTTCGGCACCGACTTTTGTGTCCGTGTGACGAGTGACCTTTTCCACCGGGAGCCCCCTGAATACGATGCACTGGAAAATTCCTAGTGATTCGGGAGGCCCACTCATGAGACGCACGTTCCTTGCAGTCATCTTGCTTTTTATCTTACCGGCTGCCGCCACCGCCTCACTCACCGAGGTTCGTCAGGATTTTCTGCAACAAACGGCGACTTTCTCTGCCACTCCCGTAATGGCCGCGCCCGCTGCCGATGGCAGTTATTTGATCTCGGTTTATCTCGATCAGCCGGTTGGGGGCACGGTCGGCGCGACCATCGCATGGACGGACGAAAACGGCGCAGCACGCCAATATCAAGTGCTGGGAGGAACAGGAGTTTTTGCTGTCCGCTTAATGGCCGGAACCACACTTACCGTTGCGACTTCGGGGACGGTGGAGGGCAGCTACAACTTGTTCATTGATGGCATGGGTTTCTGGAATTAGGGGGCAGCCATGAGATTCCGATGCTCGCTCTTGATCGCGTTGGTGTTCGTAATTACCCTTCAAGCCAATGCCGAGCTCACCCGCGTAGCGAAGGACTTTATCAACCAGACAAAGACCTTTGCCGCTACGAAGGTGATGGCGTCGCCGACTGCCAACGGAAGTTACCTGATGTGCTTGTGGTTCAACCAACCCTCCGGTTCAACCGGCAATCTGGTCGCCACCTTGAAATGGACCGACGAGCAAGGGGCGCACTCCAGGAACTTGGCCCTCTCGGGGAGTGTTCCGCAAAGTTCAGTATTTCCGATTCGCGTCTTGGCAAAATCAGCCGTGACAGTGCAGACCAGTGGAACCGTAGGCGCAAGCTATGATCTCTTTGTGCGTGGGATCGGGTTTTGGGTGCCGGGCTCTGGATCTACTTCGCTCTCGGACTACCATACGAATCTTCTGCTCTGGTCAAACGCGACTTATCCTAACAAGCAAACGGTGCTTACGGCCCCTGCCGCGGACACCAGCTATCTCCTCAGGGTGAACATCAACGAGCCGGCAAATACCTCAAACGACTCGATGTGCGTAGATATCGTTTCCGTTGATGAGTACTCCAGAAAACAAACACAAACTGCTTGCGCAAGCGACGACGGTAGTCCGGCGATGATGACGTTTCCAGTCCGCGTCAAAGGGGGCACAAGCGTGCAATTGGTGACTTACCATTTCACCCCTCCGAAATGGGGCGGCTCGCCGACGTATAACCTTACGGTGGATGTAATCGGATTTTGACGAACTACCGTCAGACACTAAGTTTGTAAGGTCGCTTGTTTATCTCAAGGCCAACGTGATTTTTACCGCATCCTCGAGCTGCGCCATTGCGGCTTTGTCCAGTCTTCCGTGGTAGCCGATAAAGCGAGAGACCTGAATGGCGCGGATCTGCGCCGTTTTGGCCACACTATCAGTCTTCAAGCCACCCAGTCGGGTCAAGCCGTGCGCTAAAGATATCACCGCGTACGGCCCTGGGAAGCCCGGGTTTTAGGTTGCCTGGGTTCACGGGAAGGGGAGGCTGGTTGCAAGGCTTCCCAATCGCTCCTTTCGAACTCCCGGCTCATGGCCACGGAGGAGTTTTGATAGTCAGGATCGCGGGCCATCTCCGCAAAGGCGGCGTCGAGTTCCGCCTCGGAGAGGCGTTGCACTTTCTCCTCGATTGCCTGCACTACAAACTCGTTGAAGCTCGATGAAATGGCGGTCTGTTCCAGGGACGCCTTTGCCCGTTCATATACGTGCCGCGGCAATCGTACCGTCGTGTTGTGGAATTCGCGCTTAGCCGTCCGCATCGCAAATACCCAGCCAAGATTATAGATGCTAGAATCCCGGCCATGCCCAATCGACTTTCCGCTCAGGCGCGTGCGAAGAAGATCAAACTTCTGCTCTTTGACGTTGATGGCGTGCTCACTGATGGCAAGCTCTTCATCTTTCCCGCGCCGGCAGGAATTCACCAGTCCACGCTGGAACACGCCACCAAACACGAGGACGAAGGCGGATTCGGTCTGATTAGTCAGACACTCATCGAGGCGAAGGGCTTCCATGCCCATGATGGAGCAGGCGTTTCATTGGCGCGGCTAGGTGGCATCAAAATGGGGCTGATCACAAAACGAATCTCGGAAACCGTGGCCCTACGCGCGCGCGATCTGAAGCTGGAGTTCGTTCGCCAGGGCGCCCACGATAAGTTGAAAGTTTTTCGCGAAATTCTGGAAGAAGGGAAATTCCAGGCGAGCGACGCCGCCTATGTCGGCGACGACGTGATCGATCTCCCAGTCATGCGGCACTGCGGTTTCGCAGTCGCGGTCGCGAACGCCCGGGCAGAAGTGAAACGCGAAGCTCATTACGTCACGCCGCATTCCGGCGGCGATGGAGCCTTTCGCGATGTCGTGGATTTCATTTTGAAAGTGCAGGGGAAATGGAAGCAGGCGGTGGCAACCTACATCGGCGAATCAACGCTCGAAAGAGCGGAGCGAAAAAGCAGAGACCGACAGCCCAATGAAAAATAAAAACCCATCGGCCGTCTGCTTGGGGCGTGCTCGGGTCGACAACCGATGGGTTTTACCGTTTCTCCTTACTCACCCTGTTGTTTTCAGGAGTTTTGACCAATGTAACCCCTGCTGGAGCGGAAAGTCTCGTCACGTTTTGTAAAGAATTGTAAACCTAAGCCACAGAAACAAAGGCACTTATTCTGGGATTGCCGTTGGCTTTGCAGTCATCAACTCAGCAAAACGGGGGTCCTTGCGCAAGGTGGCGAATTCTTCGTCCTTGTAGACGTCGTCAATCTTCTTGTAGCCATCTTCCATCGCACGCCGCAAGTAGAGCAGGGACTTATCGTTTACGCCAATCTTGGCAAACAGTTTGGCCAATACGTAATCGTAGTGGGCACGGTCTTCCGGAGAGGACATTTGCGCCTGCACCCCGTTACGTGCTGTCCGATCCAGGATGTCAGGATCTAGTTGTACCGCGCGATTGTAAGCGTCGATGGCCTTTTCAAACTGCTTCTTTGAGAAATAGGCTGCCCCTAAATTGCTGTAGTAGGAAGCCTCGTCCGGAAGTAGTTTAAGGGCCGTCTGATATTCCTTGATGGCTTTGTCGTACTTGCGGAATTTGTAATAGACAACGCCCAAGTCGTTATAGGCGACGGCGTTGGTGCGGTCCGCCTTAATGGCGCGTTGGAAATCTTTGCCGCTCTCGGACATCCGATTCAATTGCAGTTCCGCGATTCCCGCTTTGACGTGAAGGGTAGAACTATTCGGCTGTTTCTTGATGGCCACGCGGTAGTAATCAAGTGCATCGGCGAACAGCTTTTCTGCCCGCAACTCATCGCCGCGGCGCTCTAACTCTTGAACACTGGAACTCTCTGCCGGGGGCTCGGCGCGCCGAATGGGTGGACTCACCTGAAGCCGCTCGGAGGAAGTTGAGGTGCTCGAAGGAGATTGCTGTGCCACCAGGGAAAGTGGAAACGTAGCGGCCAGCGCCCAAAACAGAAGTGCGTGACGCATATACACCTCCCACCCGCCAAAGAACGGGCCGCGAGGCTAGCTAATGAGGCCCGTCTGCATTGCCACTAGGGGCGGTAGTTGGCGGGGGATTAGACGGTTTGTCACCTTTAAAGATACCCGCTAATCGCCCGAAAAAACCCTTTTTCTTTTGCGTGTCATCGGCATTCGTCCCGGATTGATTATTATTCGTCCCAGATTCACTCGCAGACTGGGTTCCAGGCGGGGGAAGCGGCTTTTCCGCACCCAGGCCAAACACGCGGGAGAAAAAGCCTCGGAGGCCGGTTGCCTGATCGCAGGTCTGACTTGGCTCAGTGCCGGCGATGAACGCCGCACTGTAAGTCTCTGGACAGGATGGCGTTGCCAGCAAGTTGGTCTGTTTGTCGAGCTGTACGTCCACTACACCGGCGGGCTGGGTAAAGGGTTTCACATCTGAGTACTGCGGCAAGGCAACAGCTCTCTTCATGAACTCCGCCCAGATGGGGGCGGCCGTCTGTGCTCCGCTCAGCCGCAGATCGCTGTAGTCATCGTAGCCGACCCAAACGATGCAAAGCAGATTGCTGGTATAGCCTGCAAACCAGCCATCATGCGAGCTGCCGGTTTTCCCGGCAGCAGGCGCCTCGAAGCCGCGGCCGCGCACGCCGAATCCCGTGCCGAAATTCAACACTCCTTGCAACATGTCCGTCATGACGAAGGCGACCCGCGGGTCCAGCACGTCGCGCTTTTCAGCGGAGAAGTTCAATACCACGTCACCCTTCGCGTTGCGCACCGAGTTCACCACCAGGGGAGAAATGCGTGTGCCACCGTTGGCGAAGACGGTGTAGGCCGACGCCATATCGACAGGCGTGGCATCGTAAGCTCCAAGGGCCATGGCTGGAGTGGGTTTCACGGATATGATGCCCGCCGATTTGGCCAAGTCGGCGACCTTGTCGTAGCCCACTTCCTCCGCCAGCTTCACCGTCGCATTGTTCAGAGAAAGCGCAAGCGCGTAACGCGCTGTGACTTCGCCGTGGTACTCCTCTTTGTAATTGCGCGGCTCGTAAATTTGATCTCCGTAGGCAAACGTCGTGGGCTGGTCCTCAACCATGGAGGCAGGGGTAAATACGGGTGTCGCGCCGTCAAGTGCGGTATTCATCGCGGCGGCGTAGACAAACGGCTTGAAGATGGACCCCGTTGGGCGCCTGGCGACTGCATGGTCAAGCTGGCTGAAGCCGTAGTTGCGCCCTCCCACCAAAGCAAGAATCTCACCGCTGTGAGGATTCATGGCGACCAGGGCAACTTGCGGGTCAGGGCCGGGCTGCACTTGGGTTTCGTACTTGTTCTTGCCCACCCGGATACGCTTGGTGCGCATCTTCTTGACTTGTTCGTCGACCAGCTTGATCCCCATTTCCACCGATTGAGCGGCGGCTTTTTGCAGCTCGGGATCAAGAGTTGTGTAGATGCGGTAACCCTGATCGTTCATCTGGCGTTCGTCGAGCTTGCTGATGAGGGTTTCGCGGACCAGGTCGACAAAGTAAGGGGCGTCACTGGCCTCAACGTTCGGCGGTGCAAGTTTCAGCGGAGTAGCTTTTGCCTTCTCAGCTTGCTCCTGAGTGATGGCGTGAGTTTCCGCCATGCTATCGAGCACAAGATTCCGCCGGTCGAGCGCGCGCTCAGGATGACGGTAAGGCGATAGATAACTAGGCGCCTGGATCAAGCCCGCAATGAGGGCGGCTTCGGGCAAGCTGATGTCTTTCAAGTCTTTGTTGAAGTACGCGCGGGAGGCTTCGGCGAAGCCGCTGATGGTGAACGATCCCCGCTGGCCAAGGTCGACGCGATTGGCATAAAACTCGAAGATTTGTTGCTTGCTGAACTTCTGCTCCATCTCCAGCGCGATCATCATCTCAGCCAGCTTCCGCTTAACGGTTTTCTCCGGAGTCAAGAAAAAGGCCCGAGAAAGCTGCATGGTGATCGTAGAGCCGCCTTGCTCGTGCCGCTGGTGAGTGAAGTCGACCCACATCGCTTCGCCCAGACGAATGAAGTTCACGCCGTTGTGCTGGAAGAAACGGCGGTCTTCGATCGCCAGCACCGCATCGACCATGACCTTGGGAATCTGGTCGTAGGTGACAACTTGCCGCTTGGAACGCTGTTCGGCATCGAACAGCGAAGTGATCATTTGCGGTTCCAGTTCATAGGCCACCAGTTCGCCTGAAGGGCCCATGATGCTGGTGACTTCGCCATTCTGAATACGGATGGTGGCGGGCTCTGGACTGTGGTAGGAGCTGGGCCCCGGTTTGATCTCGATGCCGCCGGCAAATATCCGATAGCTGCCCATGGGCGACTCGCCGTCCTTCTCCGAGTATCCGGCGCGGAGAAGTTCCACAGCGATTTGTTTGGCTTGCGCCTGGCCGCCCTCGCGCACCACCGTGGGAATCGCGTAAATCCGGGCTGAGTTGCTGAAAACCGGACCTTTGAAACGTGCGTCGATCATCCGGTCGAACTTGACGTAGAAGTAGGCGAAGGTTCCCCCGGCGACAAGGACCAAAGCCAGAAAAACAAAAAGACCGGCGCGCAACACCGGGTCGCGGGAGAAAAACTTCTTTCCACTCGCGTTGGAACTGTTCGGAATCTTCAGCTTAATGGCCACGTTATTTGGGCGGAACATCCATGAACGGAGCTTGCCGTTCAGCTAGTTAAGATGACGCGGCGCGCAAATCTGTTATCCAGAGCCAGGTCCGCCCGGACGGAACTCTTCTTCGGCCAAAAGAGCGATGCCGGGAAAGCGGACTTTCTCCATATTCTAAATCAGTTCGCGGTGGAGACGCGCCTTAGAAGACACTCCTGTTCTGGCTGGCGGGGTCAAAGTTCAAGTCCAACGGATAACCCGGCAAATCGACATGGACAGTGTAAGGCACCTCGATACTCACGCTTCCAGCGTTCTGCACTCCTGTGCGTTGCACTTTGATCTGATCCTTGGAGACAGGGATGTCCAGGTCTTGTGCCTTCTTAAACATTTCATCGCGAATGGCGTCTTCGCTCTTGGAGCTGTAGGTAGCGAGCTGAGCCTCGTTCTTGATTGCGTCTTCAAACTCGTAATTGGAGAAATAAGGCGGGATCAATTCTGCGCAGAGATAAACTGCCGCTACCGCCACGAAGATGCCAACCGCCATTTTTATGGTGCCCATAACGCGCTCCACCTCTGCGCGCCAGGGGAGCGGCTAGCCCGCAGACCGTAAATTCTTTTGAAAAAACTCGCTTACTGCGCCGATGCTAGCATCACGGGTGGTGCGGGTCGAGCGTTGAACGATCTCGACAGTACCTTCGGTAACCTTTTTTCCAACTGTCACCCGGAAGGGTATGCCCACCAGGTCGGCATCTTTGAACTTCACCCCTGGCCTTTCGTCCCTGTCATCTAGTAACACGTCAAATCCGGCGGCTTCCAGACGCTGGGCGATTTCCTCCGCAGTGGTCCGCAGTTTTTCGTCGTTCACGTTCGTGGGGGTTACAACGATTTCGAAAGGCGCGATGGAAGATGGCAGCCAGAAGCCCTCTACATCGTTGCCCTGCTCGACGGCCGCAGTTAGAATGCGCTCGATTCCGATGCCGTAGCTCCCCATGATCGGCGTGACTTCTTTTCCATTCTTGTCGAGTACTCGGGCGCCCATGGATTCGGAATATTTGTAACCGAGTTTGAAAATGTGGCCGATTTCGACGGCGGTATCGATGCGCAGTGGGCTGCCGCAGTTGGGGCAAGCGTCGCCGGCCGCGACACTCCGTAGATCAAAGTAGGCAGTCGGCGTAAAGTCGCGACCCGGTGTGACGTTCTTGAGGTGATAGTCCTCTTTGTTGGCGCCGGAAATCAGATTGGCTCTGCCTTCGAGCGCGCTGTCGAGGAAGAGAATCGGACGGTCGCTTTCATTCAGGTCTCTTGCCCATTCAATTCCAACCGGCCCGAGGAAACCAGCAGGGGACCCGAAGAAACCCTTAATTTCCTCCTCCTGCATCGGGCGCGCTTCTTTGCCGCCGAGGGCAGAAGACAGCTTGGCTTCGTTCAGTTGATGATCGCCGCGCATCAGCACAACCAGAGGACGCGACTTGAGCTTGCTGGTCGCCTTGTCCTTCTCGTCGAGCATGTAAGCCAAGGTCTTCATTTTGTTTTTCGGCGAAACGCCAAGGAAGCGGGCCACATCCTCGATCGTCTTCATGCCCGGCGTGTGAACTTCCTGCGGTCTACCATCGCCCGCGGGTTTGAGCTCCTCAACTGGCTCAAGTTTGGAGGTCGCCTTCTCCAGGTTGGCCGCATAGTCACATTTTTCGCAGCTTACGATCTGGTCCTCGCCGGCGGGGGTGAGAACAACAAATTCATGCGACTGCGATCCGCCCATCGCACCCGAATGGGCTTGAACCGCAAGGTATTTCAGGCCGCAACGATCGAAAATCCGGCAATAGGCGTCATAGTGCTTCTGGTAGGAAACATCGAGCCCGGCAGGATCGATGTCGAACGAATAAGAATCCTTCATCATGAACTGGCGCACACGCAGCAAGCCCGATTTTGGCCGTGCCTCATCGCGGAACTTGGGCGCTATCTGATACCAGATTTGCGGCAACTGTTTGTAGCTGCGCAGCTCTTTGCGCGCAATCTCGGTCATGACTTCTTCTTCCGTCATGCCCAGGCAGTACTCAGCGCCCTTGCGGTCTTTCAGGCGAAACATGGTGTCGCCCATGGCCGCCCAACGGCCGCTGGCCTCCCAGAGTTCGCGCGGATGCAGCGCCGGCAAATAAAATTCCTGGCCGATCTTGTCCATTTCCTGGCGAACGATGGCCATGATCTTGTCGAAGGAACGAGTGCCGAGAAAAAGATACGAGTAGATTCCCGCCGCGAGTTGACGAATGTAGCCCGCGCGCACGAGAAATTTGTGGCTGGCGACTTCGGCGTCGGCCGGAGCTTCGCGCAGAGTAGGAATAAAAAGTTGAGACCAGCGGTGCATAGTTGTTCGTACCCGGGTGTGCGAGCGCCGAGACGCATGCCCTCGCAGATACCTGAGCGGAATCCGTTATTGTAAATGATTGTGCCGGCACCACAGGTCATGCGCGGACAAGAGTCTCCGCGCCACACGGTTCTTGCGTCCGTCTTCTGCCGGTGTTCAAATGCTCGGACGGAGGAGCAGGAAATATGCGCCGAATTCTCCGCGTGCTTGTTCTTGCGATTTGGGGCTTCGGAATAAGTGTCCCGCCCGCCTCGGGACGAACCCCCAAACCACTACAAATCTTTGTCATCGACGTTGAGGGCGGACAGGCGACATTGCTGGTCACGCCCATGAAGCAGTCAATTCTCATCGACACGGGTTGGCCCGGCTTTGACGGCAGGGACGCGAACCGAATTGTCGGCGCGGCCAAACTGGCGGGCGTGAAGCAACTTGATTATGTGATCATCACGCATTACCACCGCGACCACGTCGGCGGAATTACTCAACTGGCGCAAAAGATCAAGATTGTGACTTTTGTAGACCACGGTCCCAACCAGGAAGATTCTGACGTTACGCGGGAGGACTACGCGGCTTATGAAAAAGTGGCCTCGAAAGGCAGGCGGGTTACGGTTAAGCCGGACGAGGGTCTTCCGGTCAAAGGCGTCACCGTGCGCGTCTTGACCGCAGCGGGAGAGCATTTGAAAGATCCGCTGCCCGGAGCCGGTGAAGCCAATCCGTATTGCGCGACCGAGCCAGATGCTCCAGTGGACAACACGGAGAATGCGCGCTCCCTGGGGCTGCTGGTGATTTACGGGCAGTTTCATTTCCTCGACCTGGGTGATCTGACCAAGAAAAAGGAACTCGAGATTGCTTGCCCCAACAACATGCTGGGTACCGTCGACTTGTACCTGGTAACGCACCACGGCTGGGACCAGTCAAACGCGAAATCAATTGTCTGGGCACTGCATCCGCGGGTAGCGATCATGGACAACGGCGCGCACAAAGGCGGCAGCGCATCGGTTTGGCAGATCCTGCGTGATTCTCCTGGACTCCAGGATTTGTGGCAATTGCATTATGCCGTGGAGGCGGGCAAGGAGCACAACGTTGATGAATCGATGATCGCCAACGTTGAGGGCGGGACAGATGGAAATTTCATCAGGGTCGTGGCGTTTCCGGACGCTGATTTCACCGTAACAAACTCGCGGAACGGCTACGAAAAGACATATAAAAAGTAATCTCGATCGGCCGCGCAAAGCGAGCCGTGGCGTTCCGGATGAAGACTCCGTGGTCATAATCATTATGGGTGTTGAAGGATCAGGCAAAACAACAGTGGGCAGTTTGCTTGCCGAGCAACTTGGATGGGAATTCGCAGACGCCGACAGCTTTCATTCGCACGAGAACATCGAAAAAATCCGGAGCGGGATTCCGCTGACTGATGCTGACCGCGCGCCCTGGATCGAGTCTATGAGAAAAGAAATCGTGCAATGGATTGCACAACGTCGCAACGCAGTTTTGGCTTGCTCGGCATTGAAGCAGCATTATCGGAACAAGTTGCGTGTCTCGGCAGAAGTGAGGCTGGTCTACCTCAAAGGAACCCGCGAATTAATTGGCCAGCGCCTGAAAGCGCGCCACGGGCATTTTGCCGGGGAACAAATTCTGGCCAGCCAGTTTACCGATCTGGAAGAACCGGCGGATGCCGTGACCGTAAATATCAACGATTCCCCGGAAAAGCTGGTCGAGGAAATCAGAAGTCAGCTCAACCTTGCCTGAAACCAACCAAGCTGCGGAGCTGGAAGCAGCGGTAATCTCACGCCTGACCTGGCGGCTGCTGCCATTTCTTTTCCTGCTCTATGTGGTCGCTTATCTGGACCGCATCAACGTCGGTTTTGCCGCGCTCGAGATGCAGAAGCAGCTGGGATTCAGTGACCGGGTGTACGGGCTAGGCTCAGGCATATTTTTTGTGGGATATGCGTTGTGGCAGGTGCCCAGTAATCTGGCGCTCACGCGAGTGGGTGCGCGGCGCTGGATCGCCGGCATCATCGTAGTCTGGGGGCTGATTTCTTCCTCCACAATTTTTGTTACCACGCCACGCGGGTTTTATGTTTTGCGCTTTCTACTCGGCGTCGCCGAGGCTGGATTTTTCCCGGGAATGATCCTGCATCTGCGGAATTGGTTTCCCGCGCAATCCCGGGCGCGTGCCGTGGCTCTGTTCATGGCCGCGGCCCCGGTTTCAGGCATCATCGGCGGACCGATTTCCGGCGCCTTGCTGGGCATCCATGCCGCTGGACTTGCCGGATGGCAATGGCTGTTTCTGCTGGAAGGCGCGCCAGCAATTTTTCTGGGCGTCGTCGTTCTATTCAGCCTCACTGACCGCCCGGAGGAAGCGCGATGGCTCAACACGGAAGAAAAAAATTGGTTGCTCGAGGCATTGAAACACGATCATCTCCCAAGCGGCGCCATTCCACATAAACTTTCGTCCCGTCACGTCATCATCGCTGTGTGTGGCTTTACGCTCGTCTACTTCAGCATATGTTTCAGCTGGTATGGCCTAATCTTGTGGCTTCCCAAGGTGATCAAAGGAGCCTCCGGAGCCAGCAACTTTCTGGTCGGTCTGATGTCGGTGATACCTTACCTCGTGTCCATGGTAGCCATGGTTCATTGGGGAACGCGTTCCGACCGCAGCGATGAACGGCGATGGCACCTGGCATTTCCGGCTTTCGTTGCCGCGGTAGGATTTTGTCTGGCAGCCCTGGTCAGCTCAACTGCCGCAACTATAGCAGCGCTCACTTTAGCGATGCTGGCGGTTGAATCGACCTTCGGGCCGTTCTGGGCGGCAGCAACGGGTGGGCTCAAGGGAACGGCGTCAGCCGTCGGAGTCGGGCTGATTAACTCGCTGGGAAATCTCGGCGGATTTGTCGCCCCGTTCATGATTGGTCTGGTAAAGACTTGGACAGGAAGCTTCAATGCAGCGATGTTGATGCTTGGCGCAGTGTCAATGCTGGGAGGACTGGTAACTCTCGCGGTTGTGCCTAAACCCCGCATCAATCGGCTCGGCCTGGCGAACCCTTTGGAGACACCGCGATGCTGAAATTTATGGTGTTGCAATACCGGCGTCCGGGCATGACTGGGGACGAGTTTCGTTGCTATATGACCGATGTCCACGGGCCTCTTGCCCAGAAGTTGCCGGGGCTGCGGAAGTACCGGCAAAATTTCGTCTTGCCGGACCCGAAGCGGAAACACCCAGGCTGGGATGGAATTGTGGAGCTTTATTTCGACAACTGGGAGACTATGGAAGCGGCTTGGGCGAGTCCGGAGGGCGCAGCATCGAATGCCGATCTGCCAGAATTCATGGATCTATCCCGATCCACCTGGTCGGTGGTCGACGAGGTTGACGTGTTGTAGCCGGTCCGTGCGCGCTGGCCTTTTAGGGCGGCCTTTGCTCCGTTTTTGACACAATTGTTTACAATAGGAGTACCCCTCTTGCATAGGGGAGCCCCGGTCGCGTAAGTCTCAGGATTAAAGACAGCTTTGGGACAGCCAAATCACATCCCCACTTCGCCTTCCCGCGTCTATTGGCGCGTTGAAGGCAGCCTGCTCGATTTGACGACCGTCGAGCCAGTGGCGTTCTTCACGTGGAATTCGCAGACGTTCGTGGAGCGCTGGGTGCGACGGGGATTGGTGCTCTTAATGGCCCTGTTGCGGCCTTTTCTCTACGCTTCCAACCGCATTTTTGCCACACGCGTAGTGCACACCGTGCTGCGTGGGGTAAGCCGGGACCGGCTTGATGTTCTGGGGGAAGAGTACTTTAAGTACAAATTACAGCCCTATCTGAAACCGGATGGGGTGGCTGAGGTTAGATCGCAACTAAGAAGCGGGGCGGAAATCGTGCTGGTAAGCCAGGGCCTCGAGCACGTGATGCGGCCGCTGGCGCAGCATCTGGGAGCGAAATGGCTGGTCGCCAACCGGCTGGAATTTCGCGATGGGATCGCTACCGGGCGCCTGCTCGGTCCGGTGATTCGTCCTCGTGGACTGTTTGCGCGGCTTAGAAACGCGGGGCCGGATGGCAGGCGGCCGAACCGGCAGTGGGATCTTGATTTGGGACCTGTGGGTTTGAAGGGTCTCGAGTCGGCGGTTTTGCCAGCCCTGCCGACACGTTCTGTACCCAAGAAGCCGATCATTTTCTGGAACAAGCCAGTTGCCTCATTCGCGGACCGCCATGCCTCCCGGGCTTTTTCTGTTCGGCAAACGCTGGCGGGAAAGCACCTAATGCTGATTGGCGTGACCGGATTCATCGGCAAAGTGTGGCTTGCCAACCTACTGACGGATCTACCGAAGATCGGCCGCATCTATCTCCTGATCCGTCGCCAGAAAAGCGGTTCGGTTTTGCAGCGCTTTGAAAAGCTGGTCTCCGAGTCTCCCGTTTTCGATCCTCTGTCTGAGCAATATGGCGCCGATCTGGCGAGGTTCCTGCGCGAGCGGGTGGAAGTAGTAGAAGGCGACGTGTCCAAGCCTGGGCTGGGAATTGCAGCCGAGGCCGCCGATCATTTGCGTCGGCATCTCGACTTGGTGGTGAATAGTTCCGGCCTGACGGACTTCAACCCCGACCTGCGAGATGCCCTGGCCACGAACGTAGACGCAGCAGTCAACGTGATGGATTTCGTCAGGCAGTCCGATCATGCCGGGTTGTTGCATCTTTCCACTTGCTATGTGGCAGGCGGGCGCGACGGCAGGATCAGCGAAAAGCTGAAGCCGGACTATACCCCGAATCACGTTGCCCATTTCGATGCCGAGCGGGAATGGCGCAGCCTTCACGAACTGATCGAACGGGTGCAAAAGAGATCCGAAAGCGAGGAGATCACGAACCGGCTGCGGCGCCAGGCCCTTGATAAAGAACATGCTGCGAAGGATTTGGGCGGAGTCGCTCTCGAGAATCAGGTGCGCAAAAACCGCATCCGCTGGTTGCGTACTCACCTGACCGAAGCGGGAACCAAACGGGCACGCAAACTGGGCTGGCCCAACACCTACACATTCACCAAGAGCCTGGCCGAATCGCTGATGGCAAAAAAGGGGGCGGGGCTTCCGATCGCCATTGTGCGGCCTTCCATCGTGGAAACGTCGCTTGAAAAGCCGTTCCGTGGCTGGAACGAAGGCATCAACACCTCCGCATCTCTCTCTTATTTGCTAGGGACCAGCTTTCGCCAGCTGCCTTCGAACGAACGCAAGCGGCTGGATATTATCCCGGTGGATTCGGTTTGCCGGGGCATGACCCTGATCGCCGCGGCCATTGTGGAGCGGCGCCACGAGCCGCTTTACCAACTTGCAACGTCCGCTGTGAATCCCTGCGACATGAAGCGCTCGATTGAACTGACGTCACTGGCGCACCGCAAACACTACCGCGCGCAAGAAGGGCTGGAGTATTGGCTGCGTTTGCGGCTGGATGCGATTCCGGTGTCCAAGGAGCGCTATAACCGCATGTCAGCGCCGGCGCAAAAGGCGATTATCAAGTCGATTCAGAGAATCATGGCGCCCCTGCCTTTGCAAAAAAAACCGTTTGCGCGTGCAGAGAGAAACCTGGAAAAAGTGGAGAAGCTGATCGAGTTGTTTGAGCCGTTCATCCTCCAGAACGAGCATGACTTCGCCGCGGATAACGTTGAAAAGCTGTCGCATGCGCTGGTGAAGGACGAGCAGGCCGATTTCGGCTACGACACCCGGTCGATTGACTGGTGGGAATATTGGATCAACATTCACATCCCTGCGCTGCGCCGGTGGACCTATCCCTTGATTGAAGGGCGGCCGCTTGAAGCGCGGCGAATACGCCACTTTCAACTTGGGCCTGGGCCGGGCGACGGCGAGGCAGTCAAAACTGGCACCAATGGGGCAACGTGGCGATATTCCTGACGGGTTCGACGGGATACATTGGCGCGCATGTGGCCGCCAATCTGCTGGAGCAGCACGGCGCCTCGCTGAACCTGCTGGTGCGGGCGCGCGATCCGGAAGAAGCGGCGCTGCGCTTGTGGGAAGCGCTGCAATTGCACCTCGAGTTTCCCCGTTTTTACGAATTTCTGCAAACGCGGATCAGGGTGTTTCGCGGCGACCTGACCGCCCCGCGCTTCGGGCTCTCCTCTGAAGACTACGAACGGCTGACTCATACCACAGATTCCGTGATCCACTGCGCCGCTTCGCTGAATCGAAAATCAGAAAAAAGCTGCCTGAACGTGAATCTGCGCGGAACGCTGGAAGTTTTGTTGCTGGCGCAGAAATCGAATTATTACCACGGGCTGCGGCGGTTCAGCTTCGTCAGCACCGTCGCCGTGGCGGGCAAACGGAAAAACGAAATCGTGGCGGAAGACCGCGCTATTGATTGGGACCGGTCCGATTACGATCCTTATGCCCGGACCAAGAAGTTCTGCGAACATATGGTTCGCCAATTATTGCCGGACACGCCAATCACGATTTTCCGTCCCAGCATTGTTCTCGGCGATAGCCGCTATCCAGAGACCACCCAGTTCGATATGGTCAAAGCCTTTGTTTTTCTGGCCGGATTGCAAGCCCTCCCGTTTCGAGCAAGCGACCGGGTTGACATCGTGAATGTGGATTTTGTCGCCGGCGCCATTGCGGATCTGCATCAGAAGGAGAACCCGAAATACGATACGTATCATCTCTCTTCCGGCAGTGATTCGCAGACATTCCGGGAACTGACGGCAGCGCTAGCCTCAGCGCAAGGCAAACGGCCTCCATTGTTTTTCCCTCTTCTTGAGAGGCCTTTCACGGCGACGGTGAACACGCTCGCGAACAGCAAAGGGACGGTCGGTTACGGAGCTTCATTGATGAAAGTATTCATGCCTTATTTGGTATGGAACACTGTGTTCGACAACACGCGCGTTGTCACTGAACTAGGCCGCAAGCCGGCGCCGTTCTCACGCTACAGCTATCCTCTCTTGAAATTCAGCCGCGAGAGCAACTTCAGCTACCCCTATCGCGCGTGGCCGAGCAAGGCGGGAGGCACCGCAGCATGATGGATCTTATTCTCGAAGCGTGGGTGAGTAGCAGCATCGAAAGCGCCAGGCTGGCGTGGATGCTGGGCAATGGCAAGCCCTGGCAGCCGGGGGAGAAACTCAAGCTGCTTTTCGCCGGTTATAACGGCACGCGCAACATGGGTTCGGACGTGCGGGTTTCGGAGATGCTGCGCCAGATGCGGCGCATTCTTGGGGCAGACCAGGTGGAATTCAGCGTGATGTCACAGAATTTCAAGTTCTCGGAAGGTTATTTCGAGGACACGAAGCAAGTTCACCTGCCCGATATTTTTCCTCCGTTTCTTTCCGACGAAGTTCCCAAACACCACGGCGTAATCGCGTGCGAAGGCTCCGCCTTCAAGAGCAAGTTCGCCAACGCACTGACTGCGATGATGATCGGTTCGTTGGGGATCGCTGCGGCGCAGAATAAGCTCTCGATAGGTTACGGATCCGAAGCCGGCCACATGGATCCTCTTTTGCGCAAGATGTGCGGGCGCTATTGCCAGAATTCGCTTGTGATCACGCGTAACGAAGAATCACGAACGCTGCTGCGTGAACTTGGTGTGCCGACCGAGTTGGGCACTGATACCGCTTGGACTTTTGAACCCGAGCCGCCCGAATATGGCCAGAGCGTTCTTCGGAAAGTCGGCTGGGACGGGCAAAAACGGGTTTTGGTCGTGTGCCCGATCAATCCATTCGAATGGCCAGTGAAGGCCTCGGTCGCGAAGTTCGCCTTGCATGGTCTGACGGGAGCGTATAAGGACAGCCACTATCGCTCCGTGTATTTTCATAATTCAGGCCCGGATGCCGATCGCGGGCTGGCGCACTATTTGAATTCTATCGCGAATGCAGTGAACGCTTTCCGCCAGCAGAAGAACGTGTTTGTCATTTTGGTCGGGACCGAGCGCCTCGATGCCCGGCCGGCGCGGCGCCTTGGGGAGATGCTTGGAGGCGTCCCAGTCCTTACCTCGGACGAGTACGACATCTACCAACTGGTGAGCGTCCTGCGCGCGTGCCACATGATGGTTTCCTCGCGCTACCACGGAATCGTCACTTCCATGCCGGCGCTGGTACCTTCAGCCGGCATCACGATGGACGAACGCATTCGCAACCTCATACGCGAGCGCGGGCATCATGACTTGCTGATGAATGTCGATGACCCCGATCTCGAGCCACGTTTACTGGCGGCGCTCGAGCGATTGAACAGGGAAGGTGAAGTGATTGCCGATGGCGTCGCGCGTACGGTAGTACGCAACCTCAAAGTGATGGCCCGTATGGGCGTTTATTTTGAAGAAGAAGTGCAACGCCGCTATCCCGAGTTCCCGACACGCCGGGGCGAGTGGAGTTGGGAAGATTATCTCCCGCCCATGAGCCGCGAGCTGCATGGATTAGTCGAGGCCTACGGCTAGCCGGCGCACGAAACATCATGAGTTTTGTTCGAGACATTTTTGCTCAACTGCGAAGCGCCGGCGATAGGCGGATTCTGCAACAAGTTCGTGACGGCCAAGCTGACAGCGTGAGCGGACAAGAACTCCTCGAGCTTGTGCGCCGAGCCCGCGCATTTCTTGCCTCCCGGGGCATGCAAAAAGGCGATCGCTGCGCTCTTCTGGCACACAACAGCATTCGTTGGGTGGCGATGGACCTGGCGATCATGGCCGAGGGATTAGTTGTCGTCGCGCTGTACGCGCGCCAGGCTCCCGCAGAGCTTATAGCCATGATGAGAGACTGCTCGCCCGCGTTGATTTGCTGTGGGGACGAAACGTTGCGCGAAGAAATCGCGAAAAATTGGCCCGACGGCCCGCCATTATCTGTTTTCGAGGAGATCTTCGCAAGCAAAGCTGAGGCTGATCTCGAGCGGCTCCAGATCAGGGACGCGGATGCCGTGACCATCATCTACACTTCAGGCACGTCGGGGGAACCCAAAGGTGTAGTACTCACGGCGGCAAATATCGGTTTCATGTTGCGCTGCACCTCGGCGCGTCTGGATTTGCTGATGGAAGGGAAGTCGGCCCAGGACCGAGTCTTCCACTATCTTCCTCTTTGCTTTGCCGGTTCCTGGATCATACTGCTGACTTCGCTTTTGCGCGGCAGCCTGATCACGCTCAACACCGATCTCAGCAAGCTGGCAAATGACATGCGCCTTGCGGCGCCCGATTACTTTCTGAATGTTCCGGCGCTGTTGGAGCGCGTGCGCAAAGCGGTGGACGAACAGCTTTGGAAGACCGGCGGCCTGCCTCTACTGCTCTATCGCAAAGCCAAGGGAGCATGGATTCGCAAACAAGAAGGGAAATTGAGCGCGGCGGATTCTTCCTGGTTGTGGCTCGCCAACCAGCTGGTGTTTCCTACAATCCGCAAAAAGATGATCGGCGAGAATTTGCGTGCTCTGATCTGCGGTTCCGCGCCCCTAAACGTGGACACGCAGCTTTTCTTCGCCATGCTGGGAATTCGGGTATTGCAGGTCTACGGGCTGACCGAGACGACCGCGATTTGTACGATGGACGACCCCCGGCATCCGGAACCCGGACGCGTAGGCCCAGCGGTCGCGGGTATTGAGATGAAACTTGGCGAGAATGACGAAATCATGGTTCGCGGGCCGAATATTTTTGCGGGTTACTGGAACCGTCCGGCGGAGACGGCCAAGGTGCTCCGCGACGGCTGGTTCCATACCGGCGACCAAGGAGAGGTGAACGCCGCAGGTAATTGGAAAATCGTGGGCAGGATCAAGAACCTGATTATTCTCGGTTCCGGGCACAACATTGCGCCCGAGCCGATTGAAGATGCGCTCTTGCAGAAGCTGCCAGGCGCGCAGCAGATCGTGCTGGCGGGAAATGATCGGAGTTATCTTTCCGCGATCATTACCGGGGATGTGAGTCCTGACCGTGCACAGAATGCGATCGATGAAATCAATACCGGACTTCCGCATTACAAGCAAATACGCGCATTTCATGTGCTCCGCGAGCCATTTTCCATTGACAGCGGTTTATTGACCGCGAACGGAAAGCTCAAACGCGAGGCCATCGCTTTGCGCTTTCGTGATGAAATCGAAGAGATGTACGCGGTCAAGCAGGCGGTATGACGTCATCGATAAATCATTTCCGCGGGCAAGCGCTCTCATGGGAGTTGAGGAACGGCGTTGTCGAGCTGGCATTGCATCGTGAACCGTGTAATGAGATCGGTTCGGTGGCGCTGGCCGAGCTAGAAGCTTTCGCCTCAGCGCTCGAGAAACTCTGGTATGAAGCGCATGCGGTCATTATTCACAGTACCTTGAAGGCTGGGTTCAGCGCGGGCGCTGATTTGCGCGAGCTCTACACTCGTTCGCAGGAAATGCAAAGAGCGGAGGCCGCCGCAGGCGTACGTGAATTTTTGCAGCGCGTTCACCACGTTCTGAACACGATTGATGCAGCCCCACTGACCACAATTGCCGCCGTTCACGGTGTAACTTTCGGCGGGGGTTTTGAGCTGGCTCTGGTCTGCGATCTGATCATCGCGGACAAGATGGCGCGCTTTTGTTTTCCGGAGCTGCGATTAGGACTCATCCCTGGCTTCGGCGGCATTCCGCGCCTGAAGCGGGATCTGGGTAATGCCGTGGTCCGTGATCTGCTGCTAACCGGGCGCAGTTTCAACGCTACAAAAGCGCAACAGATTGGACTGGTGAGCCAGGTTGTAGCGGAAGGCGAGGCCTTGCGTGTGGCGCGGGCCACGGCTGAACAGATCGGCAAATTTGACCGCCAAACCGCAATCGCGGCGAAAAAATTCATTAAGCCGATACCGTATGAAGAGCTGCGGCAGGAGATCGAGATTTTCTGTGATCTATTTACGCAACCAGCGGTTGAAGCTGGTTTGCGGAAGTTTGTGGAGAGTGCTGATTTGCAGCCCTACTTGCCCTGACAAACGGCGGGACACGGATTGACCGCAGAGACTAAAAGACTATGAGAACAGCCGATCAAACCCTGGACGAAATTCTTAACCTGGCCGCCACGCACTTCAAGGTCCCGCGTGAAAAACTGGCGCCAGACGAAGATTTTTTTAAAGCTCTGGGAATCGACAGCCTGCAAACCCTCGACCTGCTTACCCGGCTCGAAAATCACTTCGATGTCGAACTGCCGGATTACGAACTGCAGGGAGTTTCTGACTTTCGAACGCTTGCCAGCCGAATCCAGGCCCGGCTCTAGGCGAGCTTTGCTCTCTTGATGCTCAATCTTGATCAATCCAGTTCGCTGGGCGCGGCTCTGCGCGATGCACTCGACCGCTTCGCCCTTGAAACCTGCCTGATCGAGGCCGATCGGGACCGCGAGAAGACGCGACTTACCTACTCCGACTTCAAAGAAATCGCCAGGGGACTGGGACGGGCGTTGGAAGATGCCGGCTTCAAACCGGGCGACCGCGCGGCCATTATCATGAGCAACCAATCCAAGTGGCTGATTTCCGCCTACGCGATTTTTTATGGCGGTGCAGTGTTGGTGCCGCTCGACTACAAGCTGACCGCGGCCGAACATCTGCAATTGCTGGCACACTCCCAGGCCAGGTTTCTCATTGTCGAGTACTACTTGTGGCAAGCCCTTGCCCGGGAGCCTGAATTTCAAAATCACAAGTTACAAACAGTGCTCGTGACTGAGGCGCCGCTCAATGCAGAATTGAATGGCGCGTACCGCTGGGAAGACTTCCGGCGCAAAGGCACGCCAGAATTCGTTCTGCGGCAGCGGGAAGATGTGGCGTGCATCGTCTATTCATCCGGAACAGGTGGCCGGCCCAAAGGTTGCGTGCTGACGCACGAGAATTATTTGGAGCAGTGCAAATCGCTGACCGCCTGGTATCCGTTTTGGCCGGGCGTGCGCTATTTGAGCATTCTGCCCACCAACCATGCCATCGACTTCATGGTGGGATTTATTGGGCCATTCGTGTGCGGCGCATGCGTGGTTCATTTGCGCACTCTCCGGCCTGAGTTCGTGCGCGATGCATTCGTGCGTTACAAAATTACTTATGTGAGTCTGGTCCCCATGGTTTTGAAGAACCTGGAACGGGGGCTGAGAGCCAAATTCGCAGAATTGCCCGGGTCAAAACGGTTCCTGCTGGATCAGGCCATTTCTGTGAACAAGTTCTTCAGCCAGAGGCGGCCCGATATCCACTTGAGCCGCGTGCTGCTTCGCTCGGTACATAAGGCGTTCGGAGGCGAATTGCGTGCCATGTTTACCGGCGGCGCTTTTATGGAGCCTTCAACTCTACAATTTTTTTACGATCTCGGCATTCCTGTGGCCAACGGCTACGGCCTTACTGAAGCGGGCACAGCTGTGACTCTCAATGACTTTAAGCCCTTCCGTGCCGATACAGTGGGAAAACCTTTGCCGGGCATGGACCTTCGCATTCTTAGCCCTGATTCCGATGGCATCGGGGAAGTTGCCGTGAAAAGCAAGACGGTCATGTCCCACTATCTTGACGACCCTGAATTGACGGCAGAGACCATCGTGGATGGCTGGCTGCTGACCGGGGACTTGGGACGGTTTGATGGCTCGGGGCATTTGCAACTCTTCGGGCGCAAGAAAAACATGATCGTCACCGAAGGTGGGAAGAATGTTTATCCCGAGGACATTGAAAGCGTGTTCGATGGCCTGCCGGTGAAGGAATATTGCATTTTCGCCGCGAACTTCATTTGGCCGGGGAAAAACCTCGGCCCTGAGATGCTGATGCTTGTGCTTCGCCTCGAAGCCGGGCAGGCAGTGAGTGAGGCGCTCAAGCAAGAGATCATCACGCTGAACCGCAAATTGCCGGATTTTAAGAGAGTGGCCGGCTATTTGTTATGGGAAAAAGATTTTCCGCGCACGGCCTCGATGAAAATTAAACGCACCGTTTTGGCGGAAGAGATCGGCAAAACTCTGGGCCGCGCAGCGGTGGTCGCGCTGTGAAGGCATTGCAGGAGGCGTCGCCCATCGAAGGAGAAAATCTGCAAGAGACTTTTTTGGCCATAGTGAACCCGGCTGCGGGCGGAGGCCGAGGCCGCAATCTAGTTGCTCCTGCATTGGAGCGGCTTCGGGCCGGCGGGATCCGAATCGAGATAGCTGAGACTTCCGCGAGCGGGCATGCCAGTGTGCTGGCCCGTGATGCCTATGCCAAAGGTTATCGACGCTTCATCGCCGTCGGTGGTGACGGCACCTCTTACGAAATCGTCAACGGTCTTTTCCCGCTGGCCACCGATTCTGAAAGACCAACCCTGGCGTTTCTCCCGCTCGGTACAGGTAACTCATTCCTGCGCGACTTCAGCGGAAAGGGTGTGGAATTTGCGCTGGAAGCATTATTGGCTCGCCGCTCCCGTACTTGTGATGTCTTACGGCTCACTCACGCAACGGGGACGATTCACTACATCAATTTGTTGAGCATGGGTTTTTCGGCTGATGTGGCCGCTCTGCGGTCGCGACGTTTCGATTCGTGGGGCGAGCTGGGATATCAACTTTCGATTTTCCTCAGCCTGCTTCGTTTTCGCCGCCGCCCTTTCCCTGTGCGTGTGGATGGGGACACGGCGGCCGATCAACGTCCCTGCCTGTTTCTCACCTTCAGCAACAGCAAATTTACCGGCGGCACAATGATGATTGCTCCGCAAGCTGACGTGAGCGATGGCTTGATCGAATATGTGCGCTGGGGTCCGATCGGGCGTCTGGGCTTAATCAGGAATTTGCCCACGCTCTATGATGGAACGCATGTTAAGCATCCTCTTGCCGAGCGGAGGCCAGCCCGGCGCGTGGACTTTCAACTCGACGCGCCGGTGGATGTAATGGTCGATGGCGAAGTGTTGACTTTGCACTGCCAGACGCTCGATGTACTGCCTTCCGCCCTCAACGTCGTGGTATAAGAAACGTTTCCATGGTGCGGAAGGTGATCACGATCGCATTGCTCGTCGCGGCCTTCGCCGGCGTGTATTATCTCGGCCTCCGTAAAAGAAGCCAGCGGCTGGGAACCTTCGCCCGGTGCCTGACCGCGAAGCAGGCAAAAATGTACGGACTGTCGTGGTGTCCGCATTGTGAAGATGAGAAGCAGTTGTTCGGCTCTTCCTTTCAGTACATCAACTACATCGAGTGTGGCGTGCTGAAGTCTCACGATGAAACTGCGAGCTGCACGCAGGCGGGAATCAAACACTTTCCTACCTGGGAGTTTGCTGGCGGCAAGCGGCTGGAGGGCGCGCTCTCACTTCAGACATTGGGCGAAAAGACCGGATGCGGCTTGCCATGAGCCTCCTGGCGCATCGTATTTACCTGGCAATTGCTCTGCTGGCTACAGCCGGGACTTTGGTTTCTTCGCTCTCTCTTTACCACCACTATCAGAAGGATCCGACCACTTACTGTGATCTCGGGGCTGGTTTCAGTTGCGATATCGTGAACCGCAGTTCGTACTCTGTGCTGTTGTGTATGCCTGTGGCCCTGATTGGGATTCTTGGCTATCTGTCCCTATTAGCTTTGGCCACTCTGTATCGCGCCAAAGCGGAAACTCCCCCGATGCTGTTGCTACTCTCATCCGCCGGATTGTGCTTCGCGCTTTATCTCACCTACATCGAAGGGTTCGTCCTTGCCACATGGTGTATTTTGTGTCTTTGTTCATTGTTTCTGATTTTCGCCATTGCGGTTCTCGCATCAGTGCTGTTACTCAGCAAATTAAGAAATCCTCGCGGACAGAATGCGCACTGAGGTAGAGAATTCTTCAGTCACGGGCGACCTCCGCTTGCATGAATTTTCCAGCCGTGTTTTCCACAACACCCGCATGCTGCGAGTATGGCTGCCGCCAGGCTATGACGATGTCGAGAACGAAGGACGAAAGTATCCGGTCTTCTATCTCAATGACGGTCAGAATCTGTTTGATCGCGCCACCGCGTTTGCCGGCGTGGAGTGGCAAGCGGATGAAACGGCCGACCGTTTGATACGCGAGAGCAAAATTCCGCCTTTGATCATCGTGGGCATCGATAATGCACAAAGAGAGCGCATCCGCGAATTTCTGCCTTACCGTTCGATCTTTCCGCCGGTTTTGCGGCCGCTCGGAAAGCGCTACCTCAGGTTTTTGCTGGACGAAATCATCCCCTTCCTCCAGCTCCACTATCGTGTAGCAAATGGCGCGGATAACACAGGGTTAGGCGGATCATCGCTGGGCGCGATCATTTCTTTATTCACTGTGATCGAACGGCCGGGCGTCTTCGGGCGCTTGCTGTTGGAGAGCCCGTCACTCTATATCTCGAACCGGCAGCTCTTGAAGCAAAGCCGTCTATTTCGCGAGTGGCCGGAAAGAGTCTTCCTGGGTGTGGGCACACGAGAAGACGGCGATAGCGCGCGCAGCATCGAAATAGTCGATGATGTTCGCCATCTCGCTGTTATCCTGCGCCGCGCCGGAATGTACGACAACCGTCTGCGGGTGCGGATCGAAGAAGGCGCAACTCACAATGAAGCAGCCTGGGCTGGCCGGTTTCCCGAAGCCTTGCAGTTTCTTTTTGGTGATCCTAATGCCTAGGCCCGGGCGGCGGCTCGGTCGCATTGTGCTGGCTTGAGGCTCGCCGGCAGAGCCACAGCATTGCCGCCATCGCAAGGACCGCCAACTGCACGTGGATAAACCGGGTCAGGAATCCCAACAAAAAGAGCGGGTAGCAAAGATAAATCAGCAACTTCATTTTCGCTGGGAACGACTCGTCCTGAGCGGTCATTGCCCAATCAGTGAGCAACAAGAAGGCCGGGGCGAGAATTACCAGATCAGAGACTGTGAGATGCGGAGCAACCAGAACGCTCGCCAACAATAGAGCTGAATAACGGGGCGCTAACGTCGCCTGGGTGCGCCAGGTTAAGAATGCCAGCACGAGCGCAGCCATCGCGCTGACGAAATAGAATCCCCAGGCAAAATGGCCCCACGGCAAAAGCAGTGCCCAGAACGAGCGCAGGGAAAAAGTCTGATAGAGACGCGGCTCAAGAAAGGGGAACACTTCGCGCATGTGGGTGATCGCGTGAAGGTAATTTCTCATCACTTCGGAACCATAGTGCCACCATGCAATCCCCAGTTGCGCGGCTGCTGCGACTATTGAGGCGCTGATAATTTTCCATTCTCCCGAACACAAAAACACGATGGCCGCGGCCAAGACGAGCTGGGGCTTGAAGATCAATAAGCCGAAAGCAAGGCCCGCAAGGAATGGCTGCCGTATGCGCAACGCCAAGTACACGAGTGTGAAGCATAGAAGCGCCAAACCGGAAGTTTGTCCCCAGAGGATTAAATGGAAAAATCCAGGAAAGGCGACGGCGGCCGCTAGAACAATGGTGCCTTCACTCTTCAGATTTGGACAAGTCCTCCATACTGCAAAACAACAGAGGCCATAGATCAAGACGTTCAGCGCAAGCCAGGCAGCCAGCGCCCACCGGTAGGAAAGAAGGGCAAAGGGAGCGAAGAACAACGAAACCTGCGGCCCATAAAGCGGGACGTACGCGTACCCTCCGGCTTCGGGGACAAGTTTTGCTATCTCGGTGGCTTGCGCCCGCATGTCATAGAGCAGGTCGCCGCGGTTCCCGAGCGCCAGTTTTCCCAGCGTGTAGAAATGCAAAAAGTCCGCGCCTTTGATGATGCCGAAGCGGTCTCGCAGGCCGGGCGCGGACATATCGGCCGCATAAATCGTCCAAAGACAAGCGGCGAGAACCAGGGCATGGGTACGCACTCGCCCGGCGGTGAGCCACTGGACGCCGCGCGATTCTGCTTTCGAGCGTCGGTCAGCCCTGCGCGGATCCGAAGGCTGCTTCATTGGAGAGCTTTAACGTAAGGCTCGGGATGCGGCGGAGATTCATCGCCATTGATTCGCCACGCCGTTCGATCGGGAAAATATTCCAGCAGTTCCTCATTTTGTGCGGCGCCCATGTCACGCGCCCAAACCACTTTGGCGCTATCGATATCGGCTGCGTTGTACACCCATTCCCGATCCAGATCATGATGCGAACCGTAGCTGACGATTACAAGATGAGAACCGGGTAAGCGCTCCAGTTGGTCGGCAATGGCGATGCGGTCCAGGTTGCCCCGCGGCCAGGGCGGCTCGATCGGGGCATGGGCGGCGACCGCGGTTATACGCAGCACAATCATGGCGCAGGCGATCACCATAATGGATCGCACCAATGCATGCCCTACTGGTTTCTCCCGCCAGTGCCAAAAACGAAGGTGGCGCATGCATTGCAGCAAAATCAGATAAAGCAACCCGGTGGCTGGAGCAGCGTAGTGGGGAAGCGTCCAGGTCTCAATCGCGAGTCCGATCAAAAAAATGACGCTCACGGTCAAAAACAACCGCATCTTGCGGTCGCGGAACGTCCATGGCAAGGCGAGCAATGGAAAGGTGAGCAACGGGCCCACGTAAAAGCCCCACAAGGCGGCTAACTTCTCTCGCATGCAATGCAGCGCACCCCGCAAACTGCGGCACTCCAGAAAATGATTCAATTCCCGGACATAGAATTCCCGCATCACTACGTGATGATATTGCGGCTCAGGCCGGGGCCGCTGCCAGAGAAAATATGGGGCCATGGAATAAGTCTGACGATTCACCTGGTAAGCCAAGCGAAACGGACTGCCAGTGACGCGGCGGTTGTAGTAGGCCGTGGCAACACCGGCGGCGAGCAGAATCGCAACGATGGGAAAAAGAACGCGTAGCCGGGTCATGAACCAGATTTCCTGGCGCCAGTAATACAAGGCAGCCGCTCCCAGCGCGACCGCCAAAACCAGGCCTTCATACGGACGGCTGTTTGCCAGGATGGCTAAGCCCAATGCCAACAGAATCGCGTGCCATAAACTTGCGCGCCGCTTTAGCCGCGGTAGCGCCCCCAGCAACAACGCTCCACCGAGAGCCACAACTGAGCCCGCCCAGTATCCATTGATCCAGTAGCTGAGAACACCCAGCCGCAAAACCGCTAGCACGCCTCCGAAGAACGCCCAGCCGGGAGGGAGCCAGCCTTGCAACATCCAGCAGAATGCCGAGCACATCAGCGAGGTGACCAGCAGCTGCCCAATCCACGGGTTACCGAGACCCTGTCCAAGCGCGAGAACGAGTCCCTGCATCGGCGGATACATGGACATGTAAGTTGGCTGCTGAATAATCTGGAAGCTTTCGAAGTGCACCCACATGGGATGAGTTGGGTTCGTCACGCGGCCATGTGCGAACGTATCGGCGGCGAGGAGGTAACTGAATTCATCATCCCAGCGCGGGGCTGGGACCCCAATCAGAGGGATGAGCGTGATGCGGATCAGTAGTGGGAGCACCCCTGCCAGGAAAACCGCCAATTTCCTGCGGCGAGCGAGTTGGGCGAGGCGGCGCTCCAGTAAATCGAAAGAGGAAGAACGCTTCGGTCGTGAAAGAAAAATGACGGTCAGGGTTGCGAGGACGAATATCAATTCGATCAGGGGGACCAGCGAAGGCGCGAGGCGGGCGTAAACTCCGGCCATGCTGACCGGATTCTCATAGCCGCAAAGAGGATTGTCAATCCGCGTTCGACCCGGGCTTGGTTTGCGATTGCGTGTCAGCGAGGAAATAGACACAATACTGCGGATCTGATCTATGACGGACGCCGCAAAATAAGAAGTCCATGAGAAAACTCGTCAGAGTTCTAATCTGGCTGCTCATAGCGACCGCCGGTGCGCTGGCGTTGGCCACTATCGCTCTGCATCGTGGCGAAGAGATCAACGCCATGTGGATGGTGGTCGCGGCCATTTGCACCTACGCGCTGGGCTACCGGTTTTACAGCAAGTTTATTGCTGCCAAAGTGCTGGCACTCGATGCGCAGCGCGCCACGCCTGCCGAGCGCCTGGAAAATGGCCGTGATTTTGTCACCACCAACAGATGGGTTGTGTTCGGACACCACTTCGCTGCCATCGCCGGGCCAGGACCGTTGGTCGGGCCGGTGCTGGCCGCTCAATTTGGCTATTTGCCCGGAACCTTGTGGATTTTGACCGGCGCCGTTTTCGGCGGGTGCGTACAGGATTTTGTGATCTTGCTTTTCTCGATTCGGCGCGACGGAAAATCGCTCACCGAAATGGCTCGTTCCGAGGTTGGCAAGATCGGCGGTTTGGTCGCTTATGCGGCAATCATCGGAATCATCGTGATTCTCCTGGGGGTATGCGCGCTGGTGGTTGTGAACGCGCTGAAAGCCAGTCCCTGGGGAACTTTCACGATCGCCATGACCATCCCGATCGCGCTTCTGATGGGCGTCTATTTGCGGCGCTTGAGGCCCGGCAAAGTGCTGGAAACTTCGATTCTTGGTTTTGCTCTTGTACTGCTCGCTATCTGGGGTGGGCAGTGGGTTTCGCAAACGGCTGACCTGGCGAATTGGTTCACGCTGTCGGCTTCCGCACTGGCAATTCTGATTATCGTCTACGGTTTTGCCGCTTCGGCTCTACCTGTGTGGCTTCTGCTTGCGCCGCGCGATTATCTCAGCACCTTCGTGAAGCTCGGAACCATTGCCATGCTGGCGCTGGGAATCATAGGACTCCGGCCCACGCTTCACATGCCGGCGTTGACTCGCTTCATCGACGGCTCCGGCCCGGTTTTTGCTGGCAAGGTTTTTCCATTCGCTTTTATCACCATCGCCTGCGGTGCAATCAGCGGATTTCACGCGCTGATTTCGAGTGGGACGACGCCGAAACTCATTCGCCGTGAAACCGAAGCCCGCATGGTGGGCTATGGGGCGATGATGGCGGAGTCGATGGTCGCCATCATGGCCATGATCGCCGCCTGTGTTCTTCAGCCGGGAACATATTTCGCCATCAACAGCCCTGCGGGAATTGTTGGCCAGGCTCCCGAGGCCGCTGCCGGGACGATCAGCAACTGGGGTTTCCCCGTCACAGCGTCAGAAATGCATTCGCTGGCTCAGGCGGTCGGGGAGCAGACGCTCTACAACCGGACTGGCGGCGCGCCGGCATTCGCTGTGGGTATGGCGCATATCTTCTCCCACAGCCTGGGCGGCCATGCGTTGATGGCTATTTGGTATCACTTTGCCATCATGTTCGAAGCCCTGTTCATTCTCACCGTGCTCGATGCCGGAACGCGAGTGGGGCGCTTTATGATTCAGGATGCCCTGGGCCACGTGTGGAAGCCGCTGGGCCGGACGAGTTGGTATCCGAGCATTCTGGCAACCAGTGCCATGATTGTGCTGGGCTGGGGATATTTTCTGTGGCAGGGCGTGAAAGATCCGCTGGGCGGAATTAATTCGCTCTGGCCGCTGTTCGGCATTGCCAATCAATTGCTGGCGACGGTCGCCTTGTGCGTAGCCACGACAATCGTCATCAAGATGGGCAAGGCCCGTTATGCCTGGGTAACACTCGCGCCGTTGGTTTGGCTGGTGGCAGTGACATTTACGGGCTCCTGGCAAAAAATATTTGATGCCAATCCGCGCATCGGTTTTCTGGCGCACGCCCGCCAGTTGGCGGGAGGACCGGCCACGGCGATGACCGGCCGGCTCATTTTCAACGACCGCATGGATGCGGTAGTGACAGGAATCTTGATTTCGATGGTTGCAGTCATTCTGATCGAATCAGCGATCTTGTGGACCCGAGTGCTTTCCGGGAGCAGAGAAGCTTTGGTGAAGGAAACGCCATTCGTTTCCACGCGCTTCGCCGCGGAGGAGCAGGTATGAATCTCTCGCTTGTTCCAGCCTGCCTGAAGTCTTGCGGGCGTGTGTTTACGGAAGCTCTCTACGAAATTTTCGATGAATCGGCCTATACCCGCTTTTTGGCTCGGCATCAGTTGGCTCCGTCCCGCGAAGCCTACGCAGAATTTTTGCTTGAAAACGAAGCTGCAAAGTCACGTCGCCCCAGATGTTGTTGAGATAAACTGCCGCCATGCGCGTCCTGGGCATTGATTGTGGAACTGAGTTCACCGGCTATGGTGTCGTTGAACTTTGTCCCGGCGACGAACTTGTGTGCCTGAGCTGCGGCGCGATCAAAGTTTGGCCCCGCGAAGTTATGTCCAAGCGGCTGGCTGTGATCTTTCGCTCTCTTGGTGCAGTGATTGAGGAACACCGGCCCGATCAGGTCGCGATTGAGGATGTTTTCTATGCCCTAAATGTAAAATCTGCGCTTAAGTTGGGGCAGGTGCGCGGTGTGGCAATGCTCGCCGCTTCATCGGCCGGGCTGCAGGTTTCCGAATATTCGCCGCTATCGGTCAAGTCAGCCGTAGTTGGCTACGGCAAAGCCGAAAAGCATCAGGTGCAGCAAATGGTTGCGCGCCTGCTGAATCTGGCTGAACCTCCCGAACCGGCCGACGCCGCCGATGCCCTGGCCATTGCCATCTGTCACCTTCATACATCGCTTACTCTTAACCGCCAGCGTACAGCCGCCCGTTGAGCCGGCGACGTTGCAACCCGGTTTTTGGCATAATCCTTTTCGACATGCGAAACATCTTCGGAATCAGGCTTGCCCGTCCAACCGGCGTTCTCACCTTGCTGATTGTTTGTTTCCCGCTCGTCGCACTGGCAGAAGACAGCGCCAGCGTCACCTTTACCCTGGATTTTCCGGGCTCTGACCCCTCGCACTATCGAATGTGGATTTCCTCGGACGGCCATGGCACTTACGATTCTGACGGCAAGCTCAATCCCGAAGCCGAAAGCAATTCTTTCCACATCGATTTCACCCTCTCCAATGCCACGCGCTCGCGGATCTTCGACTTGGCCAAACGTGCCCACTACTTCCAGGGAGACCTCGACTCGCACAAGCGCAACATTGCCTCAACAGGAGCCAAAACATTGGCTTACAAAGACGCCAAGCTCAATACCCAGGCGAGTTATAACTACTCCCCTAACCAGCCCGTGGAGGAGCTGACAGGACTTCTTCAGAACCTTTCTGCAACGCTCGAATTCGGCCAGAGGCTGGAGTATTACCATCGTTACCAGAAGCTTGCGCTGGATGAAGAACTAAAGCGTATGGAAGAAATGTGGAATCAAAACGGCCTGGCCGAGCTGCAGGTCGTCGCCCCAACTCTTCAGCGAATTGTAAACGACCCCTCACTGATCATAACGGTACGCTCGCGGGCGCAACGATTGCTCGCGCTATCGGGGGAAGAGCCGGCCCGGTAGTGTAGATCGCGACCGGCTTTTTGTTGACAACCGTCGACCCAAAAGCATGTTCTAATAGCCTAGCGAGGCGGGGGTGTGGCATGGCAAATCAAAAAGTTCCGTACTTGGGCCTGCTCGTTGCCCTGGTTGGTTGCGCTGTTTTCTCCTACGCGGATTCACAGGTTCGTATTGTCCGCCTGAGCCAGGTGGAGGGAAGCGTCCAGATTGATCGCAACACCGGCCAGGGCTTCGAAAAGGCGTTTCCGAATTTGCCGGTCATGCGAGGCAGCAAGATCCGCACTGACAAAGATGGCCGCGGCGAGGTTGAATTCGAAGACGGAAGCACGTTGCGGCTTGCCCCAAGTTCTCTGGTGGAATTTTCTGAGCTGTCGTTGCGAGATTCGGGTGGAAAAGTCAGTGGCGTAAATGTTGCGGAGGGTACAGCCTACCTCGATTTCAAGGGCGCGAAGGATGATGAGTTCTCCCTCGCTTTCGGCCATGAGAAGTTGGCCTTGACCAAGCCAGTGCATCTGCGTGTAGCGATGGGAGATACCGATGCGGCTCTAGCCGTATTTAAGGGCAAAGTTGAGGTTGAGGGGCCATCAGGTGCTTTGACCGTCGATAAGAAACACACTGCCACGTTCGACCTTGCAAACAACGATAAAGGTGTCGTAGCCGACAACCTGGAAGTCGACCCGTTCGATGCCTGGGACAAAAGGCAGAGCCAGTATCAGGCCCAGTACGTCAATGCCGTAACCTTCTCGCCCTATAACTATGGAATGAGCGACCTCAACTATTACGGCAGCTATTTCGATCTGCCCGGTTACGGACTGATGTGGCAGCCATATTTGACCGGCGCCGGCTGGAATCCCTTCATGGACGGCGCGTGGTACGCGTATCCCGGATTAGGCTATATGTGGGTTTCGGCATACCCGTGGGGATGGATGCCCTATCGCTATGGCGCGTGGACATTTGTGCCCGCCCGCGGGTGGCTATGGCGGCCAACGACGTCATGGAAGAGCTGGAACACGCTGCCAACATTCCGTGACGCTCCACGCGAGTTTGCCGCGCCCAAACCTCCCGTCACAGGAGCGCAGACTTTAGTGGTTGGCCGTGGTCCCATCGGCACGGCTTGGCCGACCTCTGTGACCCGGACTGTACTTCGCAGCAACACTGCTGGCTTGGGTGTGGCGCGAGGAAGCATTCGTGACTTTGGGCGGGTTTCCGACGTTGTCAGAGCGGATGGATTTGCCACAACGGCCATGCACCCCGCTCCCGTTCGATCCTGGACGCCTGGACCGAGCCTCGGGATGTCATCGCATGGCGGGGAAAGAGGCGTGGGTTTTGCGCCATCCGGCGTTCCTCGTGCTGCTACCTCGGCTTCCCACGGCGGCGGCCCGCACAAGTAGTTGGTTGTCCGTCCTTGACTTCCGTTTTCGCTTTTGGGACGATTTCGACCCAAAGGTGAAGGAGGTCTCTATGCCACATTACCTGCATCAAGTTGCGTACTCCCGGGAAGCCTGGGAAGCCCTGATCAAGAACCCGCAGAACCGGATTGAGGCGGTCAGGCCAGCCATTGAGAAGTTGGGTGGAAAAATCAAGACCGCGTGGTTCGCCTTCGGAGAATATGACATCGTCGTTATTTCCGAAATGCCAGACAATGCAAGCGCAGCCGGAATTGCGATCGCATTCGCTGCCGGAGGCGCCTGCAAGTCGGTGCAGACTACGCCATTGCTCTCGCCAGAGGAAGCAGTCCAGGCCCTGAAGAAAGCCGGAGAATCGGGTTATCGTCCCATCGCACGCGCGGCGTGAGTCCGAGTCGGGTCAGGTCGAAGCGGCCCCAGGGCCGCTTCTTTTGTTGGAAGGTGACTCTCACCATACGATCACGCCGGCATAGCCCACAACCATATCCAGATCGCCCGACACTTCTCCCGAAGTGGCATATTTAACCAGCTCGGCATGTGTGGCGCCCAATATTTTGGCGGCAGTAAGCATTGCCACGGTTGGGCCGAAGCCGCACATGCTGATTTCTTCCTTCATTACGACATCAAACAATCCTTGACCGTCGAGCGCAAGGATAGGCGCGATCGCCTTATGGTCCTTGATGCGCGTGATGTGATCATTCTCGTAATGATTCATGTCACTTGAGGCAATGATGAGGACCCTGTCTTCCTGCACCTGCAAAACCTCGGCGATCGCCACGCCCAACGCCTCAAGAACTTCGTAGCGTCCCGTACCCAAAGCAATCGGGACGAAACTGATGTCGGGACGTTTTGCCTGCAAAAATGGCAACTCGACTTCAGCAGCATGCTCGGAGCGATGGGCTTCGCCGTCTTCCTCGAGAAGGGGAAAACGCTGGATTAGCTCGGTGGCGAGCGGGGAATCGATTGTGACCGGGCCCAGCGGAGTTTTCCAGGCGCCGCTGCTCATAATAGCCAACGGACGGCCCCGGCCCGTATGGTTTGGACACATGAGAATGCAGCGTTGCGGAAGATCAAGGCGAGAGAAAACAGCGCCCGCGACGCTTCCCGAGTAAATGTACCCCGCGTGTGGCACAACACAGGCGATGGCTGAAACGGGAAACCCCGGCGAGGCCAGATACGATTGCACGTCCGCGAGCAAGGTCTGAGGATCTCGAGGATAAAAGCGGCCGGCTACGGCCGGGAGACGAACATCGGCGTGCATGTTGCCCTCCTTCCCAGGCTGACTGGGCATAAGGAGTCGGAATCAAGCCAGACTCAAACTGCCGCGCCATCATTTAAAGCACGAAAGAGCGCAGCCGTTTTTTCCAGAGGCAGAGCCTCCGCGCGAACCGCCGGCTTCACATTCGCTTTTCCCAGGGCCGCGCGCAAAGTCTCCAGGTCGTATTGCGACTTCAGATTGTTCCAAAGAGTCTTGCGTTTTTGTCCGAAGGACAATTTCAGAAAGTCAATGAACGCCTGCTCCGGCACGCGCAGTTTTTCCAGCTGAGACGCCATTGTGAGGCGTACCACACTGGATTGCACCTTTGGCGGAGGTGAAAAAGACTCCGGCGGAAGCGTGAAAAGCTTCTCCACGTGCGCGTAGAGTTGGGCCGTGGCAGAGAGCAACCCGTATTCACGATGGCCCGGCGTCGCAGATAATCGATCTGCGACCTCACGCTGCACCATCAGTACCATAGTCGAAAAGTAGCGCCGGAAAGCGAAGAGACGCAACAGAATATCTGACGTGATGAAGTAAGGAAGATTGCCCACGACGCGCGCTTGTTCAGGACGATATTCCAATCCGGGACGAGTGCTTCCGGGCTTTGGCCCAAAGATCGTATCAAAGTCCACCGCCAGAATGTCGCCCTCGATGATTTCCACGTTTGGAGCGAGGGCAAATTGCATGCGCAGCTGGGCCGCCAGGACGCGATCGAGTTCAATTGCAATCAAGCGCCGCGCCCGCCTTGCCAGCAGGGAAGTCAGGACACCGCGGCCGGGCCCAATTTCCAGCACTGTGCTCTGCGAAATGTCGCCCAGGGCCTCCACGATGCGCGTGGCCGCTGAAGGATCGACCAGAAAGTGCTGGCCCAGTTTCGGCTTTCGATGGCGGCCGCCGGATGCTACGACCTTGGGCACGTTGACCCTCTTTCTTGCCGACAGTTAGACTGAATACTTCCTGAGTGTTCCGGCGGCAGGCGGCCGGAATGCTTTCTATCATACATAGCTCGCGCGCGGGCGAGTAAATCCAGGGAGGAGCGGTCTTCATGCATATTTCATTTGCAGCTTCGGAATGCGTGCCATTTTCCAAGACGGGCGGGCTGGCCGATGTGGTTGGGGCCTTGCCGCGCGCTTTAGCGGCGTTGGGACATCAGGTTAGTGTCTACTTGCCCCGCTACCGCCAGACCAAACTTCCAGATGCGCAAACCGTCGTGCGCAGCATCACCATCCCCTTTGACGACCATTACCGCTTCTGCTCGGTCGTCGCCGGAGGCGGCAATCAGTCTGGCGTGCGATTCTATTTTGTCGATTATCCGCCGTTCTTTGACCGCGATGCCCTGTACGGAACGCCTTCTGGCGACTATCCCGACAATGCCGAGCGTTTCGCGCTGTTTTCGCGCGCGGTGTTGGAAGCCTCGAAGATCCTTGGCGTTCCAGACGTCTTCCACTGCCACGACTGGCAATCGGCGCTCGTTCCGGTGCTGCTTAAGACGCAATATCTCAAGGATCCGGCATTTCGCCAGGTCAGCACGGTTTTCACGATTCACAATATGGGCTATCAGGGTTTATTTCCTCCCGAGACGCTGCCTTTGCTGACGCTCCCCTGGGACCTCTTCACGATTTCGAAGATGGAGTTCTTTGGAAACGTAAATTTTCTGAAAGGCGCACTGGTTTTTTCTGACTTCGTCACCACGGTAAGCAAGAAATACAGTCAGGAGATCCAGACGACTGAGTTCGGCTTTGGATTGGAAGGCGTGCTGCGGGATCGAGCCGCGACGGTGAGTGGAATTCTTAATGGCGTGGACTACGATGAGTGGAGCCCGGAAAAAGACAAATTCATCACCGCCCATTATTCACCGCAGGATCTAAGCGGAAAATTGCAGTGCAAGCGGGACCTGCTGGCCACGTTCGGCGTCAGCGACGCCAACTTGAATCTGCCGGTGATCGGCATCGTATCGCGTTTCGCCGCACAGAAAGGCTTCGATCTCATCGCCCAGATCATGGACCGCCTGGCGAGGGAGGAAATGATCGTAGTTGCGCTGGGCGCCGGCGATAAGCAGTACGAAGAGATGTTCCAGCGGCTCAATAAACAATTTCCGCAGAAAATCGCGGTGAAAGTCGCCTACGACAACGCTATTGCCCATAAGATCGAAGCGGGCAGCGATATGTTCCTGATGCCTTCCAAATACGAACCCTGCGGCTTGAACCAGATCTACAGCTTGAAGTACGGGACCGTTCCCGTCGTCCGCGCTACTGGCGGCCTGGATGACACAATTGAGCCCTGGGACGCGCGCACCGGCAAAGGAACAGGGTTCAAATTTAGTGATTACAGCGGAGAGTCGTTGCTTCTTACCATCAAACAGGCATTGCAGGCGTTTCGCGACCGTGGTTCCTGGGAAATCCTGATGCGCAATGGGATGAACAAGGATTTCTCCTGGAATGCTTCGGCAAAAGAATATGTGCGAGTCTACGAGCGCGTGCGCCAGACGCGGGCTGCCTCCGCCAGTGTGTGAGTACCGATCCAGGTTTGCGGAGTGCGGTCGCCGCCTCTATAATTTCTTCCGCTCCAACAAGGAGAATTACATGAAGCCTTTCGCTTGCTTCTGGATGAACAGAATCGTCCTGGTTGCGTTGATGGTGTGTCTCAGTGGCGTTGGCGCAATGGCCCAGGATCGCATGAGTGATAAAGACGTTGAAACCACCATGAAGAACCTGCAGCAGGACTCAAAAAAGTTCGCCACGAGCTTCAATGCCGCCATCAAGAAAAGCACGATTCGCAAGACCGACAAGGAGAAAAGCGGAAAACAGTTGGTCCAGCATTTCCAGAAGCAGATCAGCGGGATGTTGAACGAATTCAAGAACACGAAAAAAGTCAGCAATTCGCTACCCTTGGTCCTCGACAGCGCCAGCAAGATCGAAGCCTTTGCCAAAGACAATTCTCTGGCCGATCAGGCAGGCTCCGCCTGGACACCTGTCCGTGCAGAACTCGATGCTCTGTCGAAGGCGTTTTCGATGCCCAACAGCGGCAATTGACGCGCCGCTTCGCCTGCTACTAACATGCCACCATCGCAGGACCCGGGCATGATTGGACGCATCATCTCCCATTACCGAATCGTAGAAAAATTGGGCGGCGGCGGCATGGGCGTGGTGTACAAAGCTGAGGACCTGAAACTGCGGCGTTTTGTCGCCCTGAAGTTTTTGCCGGAAGAATTTTCTCTTGACCCGCAAGCCGTCGAGCGGTTCCAGCGTGAGGCCCGGGCCGCTTCAGCCCTGAACAATCCTCATATCTGCACCATCCATGAAATCGACCAGGCTGACGGTGCGCATTTCATTGCCATGGAATTTCTCGAGGGCCAAACCCTCAAGCACCGGATCGAAGGCCGGCCGCTCAAACTCGATCAACTGCTCGACCTGGGCATCCAGATCGCCGAAGGCCTGGACGCGGCCCATGCCGGCGGAATCGTCCACCGCGACATCAAACCCGCCAACATCTTTGTCAGCACGCGCGGGCACGTAAAAATTCTGGATTTTGGCCTGGCCAAATTGAATCCACAGGTGCGGCCCGCGGCCAGCGAGACTATGGCGACGGCGGCTACCGATCACGCTCTCACCAGCCCGGGCGTGGCTGTGGGAACCGTGGCCTACATGTCTCCCGAGCAGGCGCGTGGAGAAGAACTGGATGCCCGTACCGATTTGTTTTCTTTTGGTGTAGCGCTCTACGAGATGGCCACCGGGAGGCAGCCCTTCAGCGGTTCCACCTCCGCCGTCATCTTCAATCAGATTCTTGAGCGTGCACCCACGCAGGCGAGAAAGCTAAACCCGCAACTTCCGGCAAAGCTTGAAGAAATCATCGGCAAAACCCTGGAAAAAGATCGCGATCTCCGCTGTCAGACGGCTGCGGAACTGCGCGGGGACCTGAAGCGGCTAAAACGCGACACAGAGTCTGGTCGCATTGCGGCCCAAAGTTCGGGTTCGGTAGCCGTGATCCCGGAGCCGCCTCCAGAGCCTGCCCGCTCGCCCGCCAGGAAGCGGCTCTGGCCAGTAGTTGCGGCGATGCTGGTCGTCGCGGCGCTGGCAGGCGCTTTTTTTCTGGGCAGATCAAGCGTCAAATCCGCGGTCACCGCGCCCCCGGTTTATCATCAGCTCACCTTTCGCCACGGCGGCATTCGCATGGCGCGGTTCGCGCCGGATGGCCAAGTCATCCTCTACAGCGCGGCATGGGAAAGCAATCCGGTTGAGATCTTCTCCACACGTCCTGAAAGCCCGGAGTCGCGCGCGTTCGGTCTCAAAAGCGCGGAGGTCCTCTCCATTTCCTCGGGTGGCGAAATGGCTGTTTTGCTGAACAGCCGCAACATTGAGCCGTTCATCAACAGCGGAACGCTGGCCCGTGTGCCATTGGGTGGCGGCGCGCCGCGTGAAATTCTCGAGGGTGTGCAATGGGCCGACTGGTCACCCGACGGCAACAATTTCGCCATTGTGCGCGACTCAGGCGGACAGAATCGCCTGGAATATCCAGTGGGGAAAGTCCTCTATCAGACCAGCGGATGGATCAGCCATCCGCGAATCTCCCCCAAAGGTGACCTCATTGCCTTTGCCGACCACCCTGCCCGCCGCGACGATGCCGGGGCAATCGCGGTTGTGGATCTTGCGGGCAAGAAAAAAATTCTTTCTGAAGGATGGGACTCAGTTGAAGGTGTGGCCTGGTCGCCCAGCGGAAAGGAAGTATGGTTCACAACCGCGAAGCTGGGTATTGGGCGCTATTTAAATGCCGCCAGCCTCTCGGGGACGGTGCGGCTCCTCACACGCGAGCCCGGAACTCTGACGCTTCAGGATGTCACGCGCGATGGCAGAGTCTTACTTACACGCGATGTTGTTCGGGTAGGCATGGTGGGCATGACTCCCAACGACGTGAAGGAAAAAGATCTTTCCTGGCTGGATTGGTCGGCCCCGAATGATATTTCTGCAGACGGGAACACTCTGCTCTTCACCGAGGCTGGCGAAGGTGGCGGGGAAAATTATGCCGCTTATCTTCGCAAAACCGACGGTTCACCGGCTGTCCGCCTTGGCGAAGGATCGGGCTTATCTCTCTCTCCGGATGGAAAGTGGGTAATCTCTGCCTTGCCTCATCATCCGGCGCAGCTGACCATCCAGCCGACCGGAGTCGGGGAAGCGCGTGCGCTGACGAACGATGCACTGGATCACGTTCGCGCGCGATGGTTTCCTGATGGCAAGCGGTTCCTTTTCCTCGGCAGCGAGGCCGGGCATGGACTGCGTTTATACGTACAGGACGTCGATGGCGGCAAGCCCCGCGCTATCTCTCCGGAAGGAACCAGTGCCACGCAGTGGCAGATTTCTCCTGACGGCAAAGTGGTGGCTGCGGTGGGTCCTGATCAAAACGGATACCTGTATCCCGTAGATGGCGGCGAACCGCGCCCTATACCTGGTTTTCCGATCAGCGATGTGGCCGTGGGTTGGAGCGGTGACGGGCGCTCGCTGTACACCTATCGTCCCGGCGAACTGCCTGCGAAAGTCTATCGCCTCGATGTTGGGACTGGGCAGAAACAACTTTGGAAGGAGCTTATGCCGGCCGACGGTGCCGGTGTGACGGATATCGGGCCGATTTTGATTACGCCAGACGTCAAGACCTACGTCTATGAGTATGGGCGCACGCTCTCGGATTTATTCTTGGTGGAAGGCCTGAAGTAGCCCGGTTCGCGAAGCAATCGAGAAATTACGCGGGCCAGGGCGCCCGTGCCACAGAGTCATTTTCTAGTCATCCGCGCTGGCCGTTACTTCCGTGGGGGGAGTTCCGACTTCCTGGTCCTTGTACTGCAATTGGTACAGCTTGTAGTAAATACCGTGCTGCGCCAGGAGCTGCTGGTGCGTGCCCATCTCTCGCACCTGCCCTTTATGCATGACGATAATCTTGTCGGCGCGTTGCACGGTTGAAAGCCGGTGCGCAATGACGATCGAAGTTCGCCCCTCGACCATGCGATTTAGCGCTTCCCGCACGCGGAACTCGGTTTCAGTGTCAACGCTGGAAGTGGCTTCATCGAGGATCAGAATTGTCGGCGCATGAGCGAGTGCGCGGGCAAAGGAAATTAGCTGCTTTTGTCCGGTAGAGAGCGTGGAGCCGCGTTCCCGTACTTCCTCTTTGAAGCCGCCAGGCAGGGTTCGAATGAAATCGGCGAGATTCACGTCCATAGCGGCCTTTTCGATAGCGGTGTCTTCAATCCATTCCGTTCCCAGGCGGATGTTGCCGGCAACGGTCCCCGTGAACAGAAACGGATCCTGAAGCACAACCCCGAAGCGCCGGCGGAGATCGCCAAGGTCCATCTCCTTGATGTCGACGCCATCAATCGTAATTGCGCCGCGCTGGACATCATAAAAGCGCATGAGCAGCGAAATGATCGTGGTCTTACCAGCGCCGGTGTGGCCGACAATTGCCACAGTTTGGCCCGGCTCGATCGCAAAGGAAACATCGCGAAGCACCCAATCGGGCTCACCACCGACGGACCGGTGGTATTCCGTTTCTGCCACCCGTAAACTGGCCACCGATTCGCCGTTCCCGTTATCGGATCGGGCAGGCGAATCGTCTCCCACAAAGTCGATGGTGGGATCTGCATCCGGGGCTGTCCGATAGGCGAACCAAACATGGTCAAATACGATCCGGCCGGGACCATGCGGCTTCTTGGTCACCGCAGGGGTTGTGATCTCCACGGGGGTATCGAGCAGTTTGAACACCCGCTCACTAGCTGCCATAGCGGACTGAAGAATGTTGTATTTTTCGCTCAAGTCCTGGATCGGACGAAAGAAACGCTGGGCGTATTGAATGAACGCGACCATCACGCCCAGAGTCGTGATGCCGCGCAGCACGCCTCCTCCGCCAAACCAGATCACGCAGGCGATCGCGATGGAAGAAAGTATTTCCACCACCGGGTAATAGATCGCGTGGGCCAGAATGGCATCTTTGAAGGCATCCATGTGGACCGCGTTTATCTCGGAGAATTTCTTGTAGGCGCGTTTTTCCCGGTTGAATAGCTGCAACACCACCATCCCGCTGACATGCTCTTGCAGGTAGGCGTTGATACGGGCGATGGCGACGCGAATGCGGCGGTAGGAGTCGCGCACCCGGTCGCGAAAGATTCTCGTGGCTATGCCAATGAGCGGCAGTACGGCGAAAGTAATCAGCGCTAGCCGCCAGTTCATGCGCAACATGATGGCCACGATGCCGGCAAGCACAAAAATATCTTCGAAAATTGAAACCACCCCGGCGGTGAACATTTCATTGAGCGCGTCGACGTCGGTGGTGACGCGCGTGACCAGGCGCCCGACAGGGTTTTTGTCGTAAAACCCGATGTGCATGCGCTGGAGATGGCGAAAAATCTGGCTGCGCAGGTCGTACATCACCATCTGCCCGGCCCATTGCATGAAGTAAGTCTGCAAATATTCGAGAAGGAAGGACGAAACCAAAAGACCGACGTACAACGCCGCGATCTGCGCGATCCCGACTAGCGGCTGGCTGCTCAGAAACCGGTCGAAGGGCGTGCGCAGACCCGGTACGTGAACCAGATATTTATCTACAGCGACCTTAGTGAGATACGGCCCTAGTACGTCCGCGCCGGCCTTGATAATGATCGATCCGAGCGCGATCCCGACTTGCCACTTGTAGGCCCGGAGATACGTGAGCAGCCGCTTCATCAAGCGGCTGTCGTAGGCTTTTCCGAGTACTTCCTCTTCCTGAACGGCCATAAGGCGCTAACTAAAAGATTACCTCATCTAGATGGGAAAAGCGGCGGGCGGGATGAAAAACTTGAGAGCTCTTGAAATCGGACGTACCCAACCAGGAGAGGTGCCCCGCGCGCGCAGAAATCGGGCAATCTATGCGACTTTACGCAATACCAAAGACGAATTCTTCGATCCGAACCCCACGCAGTTACAAATAGCGTGCTCAATGCTCGTACTGCGGCCCGGGTCTGGAACATAATCCAGATCGCATTCCGGATCCGGGATTTCCAGATTGATGGTCGGAGGAATTTTCCCGTGTTCCATCGCGATAAGCGTGGCGGCCAGTCCAGCCGCACCACTCGCCCCCTGAGAGTGTCCGATCTGGGATTTGATCGAAGACATGGGGATGCGGTGCGCATTGCAATTCAAGGCCAGTTTGAGTGCGCGGGTCTCCACCCGGTCATTCAGGGGCGTTGAAGTGCCGTGCAAATGAACATATCGGATGTCTGTCGGCGCGACGCGAGCATCTTCCAGAGCGAGCGTAATGGCCCGTGCCGGCTCCTCCGGCGCTTCGCTCATGCGCACACGGTGGAAGGCTTCGCAAGTGGAGGCGTATCCCGCAAGCTCGGCGTAAATGTGAGCGCCACGGGCGCGGGCATGGTCATAGTCTTCGAGGATGAACATCCAGGCGCCTTCGGCCATTACGAACCCGTCGCGGTCCGCTGAAAATGGCCGGGAAGCGCGCTCGGGCGCGTGGTTCCAGGCTTGGGTAAGCGCGCGAAGCAACGAATAGCCTTTGATGATTCCCGGCGTGATCGTAGAATCCGCGCCTCCCACCAGAAACATCGGCTGCACTCCGGCGCGAATGTGATCGAGCGCATAGCCGAGGGCATCGGTCGAAGAAGTGCAACCCGTCGTGACCACGTGGCTGTATCCGCGAAATCCGAAGCGCATGGAGATTTCGCTGGAGATGGTCCCCATAGTTCCGCTTGGAATGCAAAATAAACTGACTTGCTTTACGTGGCCGGAATGCCACAATCGGTACTGCTCTTCGGAAAATTCCTGCGCGCCGCCGCCGGTTCCGAGGATGACGCCGATCCCGCGCTTTTCTGCTTCTGACATGGCGCCCGGATCCAGGCCGGCATCGCACAAGGCTTCACTCGACGCGGCGATCGCCAAGGGAACTACGCGCGAGACATGCTTGCGCTCACGGGCATCAACCCACGCCAATTCGTCAAATTCCGGAATCTCGCCGGCGATTTGCACTGGGAGACATGCGGGATCAAAACGCGAGATGCGCTTGACCCCGGATTTGCCTGCCAGGATGGCGAGGCAGAAATCCACTCGCCCAATACCATTCGGGCTGACTGCGCCAAGTCCGGTGATCACTGCGCGAGGCGCCATACATTCCTTGATTTGTCATTCTGAGCGGAGGCTTTGCGTCGCTTTAGCGAAGCAATGCCGCAGTCGAAGAATCTCTGCCTCGATCCTGCCGACCTTCCGCTTGCTATCCGGGCAAAATGCGATAATCCTACCCGATGCCCCTCGGGCTTTACATCGCCGTTCCTTTTTGTCCTACGAAGTGCAGCTACTGCAATTTCGCATCGGGCGTCTCGTCTCCTGCCATTTTTCAGCGCTATGTCCAATGCGTCTGCTCGGATATCGAACGCGCTGCTGAAGCCTCAGAGCAAATGGGCGGCCTCTGGGAGCATCGCGTCGATTCCGTATATTTTGGCGGCGGTACGCCAACCTTACTAGATGTAGGGCAGTTGGAACGCTTGTTTGTCACCCTTTCGCAAAATTTCTCTTTGCAGCGTGAGACGGAAATTACGGTGGAATGCGCTCCCGGCACGCTGAGCGACGCCTTGTTGGAAACCTTTGTCCGTTGTGGTGTGAACCGTGTGAGCCTGGGCGTGCAATCTTTCGTGGACAGGGAAGCCGCCGCTGTCGGCCGAAAACACACGCGCGCCTGCGTTCTTGAAGACCTTTCCCGCCTGCGCGACGCCGGAATTTCCAATCTCAACATAGATCTGATTGCGGGCCTGCCCCACCAGGATGCCGCGAGCTGGGATTTTTCTCTCAACGAAGTCATCGCCTCCGGCGTGCCTCACGTAAGCATTTACATGCTCGAAGTGGACGAAGATTCCCGCCTGGGCCGCGAATTGATCGCAGGCGGTACAAGATATCATGCCCACGCGGTACCTGACGACGAACTGACGGCGAATTTGTATGTGACCGCTTGCCAACGGCTACAATCCGCAGGACTCGCGCAGTATGAAATTTCCAACTTCGCCCGGTCCGGCGCGGAATCGCAACATAACCTGAAATACTGGACGCGTCAGCCCTACCTGGGGTTTGGCGTAGATGCCCACTCCATGTTGCAGGCGGACAGTCATGGGCTGAACGCTGTGCGCTTCTCGATGCCTGATTCCTTGGAAGAATATTTGGCTGGCGGATCGCTCCGCAGAACCCAGGTCCCCCCGCGGGCAGCCTTCGAGGAGACTTTTTTTCTTGGCTTGCGATTGAATCGCGGCGTGAACCTGGTGGAGGTTAGAGACCATTTTTGCGGCGGTGTTGATCTCATATTGCCCATTATCGATGAGTTCATCGAGGCAGGATTGATGGAACGCGAGGGCGATCAGATCTGCCTGACGGGCCGCGGGCGGCTGTTTTCGAATGAAGTCTTTGAGCGCTTTATTCTCAGCGATCTTAGCGAGCAATCCTTTGCGCACTCATTGGTTAAAAGCCCGTAGCCCCCGAAGCGCGCCAAAGACCTCGCAAAGAGGGCAGAGAATTCTAAAGCCAGAGCCAAAATCGCGCTATAATCCACGGCTGAAACGTCGCTCCGGAGGCGCACTATGGGTCTCTATTCCCACTACGACGGCGCACACAATCACCCCGTAAACCGCGCCCTGCACATGATCGCTATTCCCGTCGGTTTTTCCTCTCTCATTGTGGTCTGGTATCACTGGATCATCGGTTTGCTTCTGATTCCTACCGCGTTCGCCCTCGCCTGGCTTGGCCACTTGATCGAAGGCAACAAGCCGGCGTTTCTGACCAATCCCGTTCACGTGTTCGTTGCTCCGGTCTGGCTTGTAAGAAAAATCTTTGGAGCAGGCGAGAAGAAGTCGGCTTAGTGTTTTTCCAGCCGTCCGGCCGGTCGGTTTCAAATTCCCGCAGTAACTTTTCCTCTCTCCGACCGCTATGTTCTAATCGATGGTTCACCGCAGCACATAAACCGCCGGAGGAATCTTTGGATTTTCAGTTGAACGACGAGCAGCTCCAGTTGAAGAAAAGCGTGCGCGAATTTGCCGAGCGCGAGATCGCGCCCAACGTCATGAAGTGGGACGAAGCCGGCGAATTTCCCATCGCCACGCTCAAAGAACTTGGCAAGCTCGGCCTGATGGGTACGATTTTCCCGCAAGAATATTGCGGCGCCGGCATGGGATATGTCGAGTACGTGACCGCGATCGAAGAGCTTTCCCGCGTCGATGGCTCGGTGGGCATCATTGTGGCGGCCCACACTTCGCTATGCACAAACCACATTTTTCTTGTGGGCAGCGAGGCGCAAAAGAAAAATTACGTCAGCAAGCTTGCTACCGGAGAATTCATCGGCGCGTGGGGTTTGACCGAGCCTTCCTCCGGCTCGGATGCCGGCAGCGCCCGCATGACTGCGGCTCGCAGAAAAGACGGTTGGGTGCTCAATGGCACGAAGACTTTCATCACCAACGGACACTATGCCGATGTGCTGGTCGTGATTGCTGTAACCGATCGCGCTGCCCACACGCATGGATTGTCAGCATTCATCGTAGAAAAGGGCACGAAAGGATTTCGCCCGGGGAAAAAAGAGAACAAGCTGGGATTGCGGGCAAGCGATACTTCAGAGCTGATTTTCGAAGACTGCTTTCTTCCCAGGGAAAACCTGCTCGGCAAAGAGGGCGATGGCTTCAGTGACGCCATGCAGGTGCTCGATGGCGGGCGCATTTCGATCGCGGCTTTGTCGCTGGGCATAGCGCAGGGGGCGTATGATGCGGCGCTGAAATATTCCAAACAGCGCAAGCAGTTTGGCAAAGCCATAAGCGATTTTCAGGCGATTCAGTGGAAACTAGCCGACATGGCCACGGAAATCGAAGCTGCCCGCTTGCTCACCATGCGCGCGGCCTCGATGAAAGATGCCGGCATGAAAACTACGCTCGAGTCTTCCATGGCCAAGCTTTTTGCCAGCGAAGTTGCCGTCAAGTGCGCGGACGAAGGCGTGCAGATCCACGGCGGCTACGGCTTCATCAAAGACTATCCGGCAGAAAAGTTTTATCGCGACGTAAAGCTGTGCACCATCGGCGAAGGCACAAGCGAGATTCAGCGGCTGGTGATAGCGAGGCAGTTGCTGAAAGATTAGAGAACATGGCGGAAGAAGAACGGGAGAAACTGGAAGAGATTTCAATCTCCTTCAAACGCCGCTATGATTCCCTGACCGATGAAGAAGTCGCGGAAGATCAGGCGTGGGGCGAGTTTGCGGAAACGCAATTTCCCGATGACCAGTTGGACGGTTTCGGGTCGAGCGCAGCTCTATAACAGAGCAAACCGTGCGACTGCGGCGTCGCAATGGTCACCGCATGCTGCGACGATGTCCATCCAGGGTTTACGCTCGCTTTGCGGAAGCGTACAAGACGACCAAATAATTGCCCGACGGTCCCAGGAGCCGTGATTTCGCCAGTTTTCCTTCTGGCCGCGTATCCAATCTATTTTCCCGGCAGAACGAGCGACAAGTGCTAGGTACCGTCGGCCCAGGTTCGCAGCGGAATCCTCCGCTAGTTCCCAAATCTTGGCCGTCGACGCCAGCTCAGGGCGGAGCCGCAGGATTTTGAGGCCCCACATCCTAATGAACGGGAGTGGGCCCATATCGCTTTTCTGCAAAAAATTGAGCAACTGCTCGCCCCTTGATCGTGCGGACTTTTTGGGCAGGCATCGAGTGATGTAGCGAGACACGTCGCGGAAGACCGGCGCGAGGACCTCAAGGTGTTCGAACACTTGCTCCGCAATCACAGCGGTTTTCATCTGAGTCCCCCTTCGCAGAAGGTGGCGCGCCAGCCCGAGATGCAAGGGCCGCGTTGCAACGCAACTCTCAAACAGATCGGCAAGGCTCTCGCGGACGGCCGCGGACTGCTCGTCTTCGGGTAGTTCGTCGGCGCTAACGTCATAGCCCGTAGCGTCCTTCAACTGCTCGATCAGGTCGTTGAGTTTATTCGCCTTTGCCTCCCTTTCCTCCTCCTCGGGGTCGCGGAGTTCCTCCGAAACAAATCTGCTTACGTGCATAATTCGGGTCTTACTAGCCTCAAGAGATAGTCGATGCGATGTATAGAGATATTCTGTCAGGTCGTGCTGAATGGCTATCGCTTCCGCTCGTGATGCGCAGAATATCCGGAAATCGTCTACATAGCGGACGTGTGTTGCTCCCTTCCTCAGAAGAAAGTTGTCAACGTCCGTAAGCAGTGCCTCAGCGAAGAGAATGGATGGGACTGGCCCCACCGGCAACCCCCTGGATTGCTTGAGGTTTAGAGCCAAGAGAAACTCGTGGATGTTATTGACTCTTGCCGGCAGCAAAGCCGCTGTATGTAGCGCACTTTCTACGCGATGTAGCGAGACCTGATTGTAGAAATCTGATATGTCGGCCAATAAAACGTGTCTGAACCCCTCACCGGCGAGCTCGCCAGACCGCTGATGAAAATCCTTCCATCCAGATTCGGCGGGAAAGAAACTACCTTTGGCATCCAGATTAACGCGATAGGAACAAGCAACGCGCTGCGAAGGATCGACGCGGCTCTGCTCGATAGGCTCCGCGGCCTCATAAGCAAGAGCAACGTAGAGAATAGAATCGATTGGGTCAAGTTGCACCGCGACGCGGAACCCACCGCCCGGTTTAGGTACAAGCATGCGCTGGCCGCCACTGGGCATATATCGAGCCAAATCGAGTTGCTCAAGAGCAGGCTTGATAGACAGCCAAGAATGAGAGATCGCCGCAAATTCGAAGGGAACAGGAAAGATGTCGGTGTCTCCGTAACGTAGGATGTGGGTGAGAGCCCAGTCCAGAGACACTGGATTTAACTGATCCATACGCGCAGGACTTTCGCACATCATAGCACTCTGCTTTAAACTGAACAGCTTGAACGCCTATCCTCGCGAATTGATCGACTCACTTCGTTCCGGCGACCCTCGCGCCCTCGCCCGCGCCATCTCCACCGTCGAAAACCATTCTCCCGGATGGATAGAGCTACTAAAAGCCCTGTTCCCACACATCGGCCGCGCGCGCATCATCGGCCTCACCGGCGCTCCCGGAGCAGGCAAAAGCACTCTCGTCGATCAACTCGCGCGGCTTTATCGCAAAGAAAAGCACACGGTCGGCATCATCGCAGTCGATCCCACCAGCCCTTACACCGGCGGTGCTATTCTCGGCGACCGCATTCGCATGCAAGATCATTTCTCCGATCCCGGAATTTACATTCGCAGCATGGCCACGCGCGGCTCGCTCGGCGGCCTGGCCCGCACCACCGCCGATGTTGCCACTGTGCTCGATGCCGCCGGCCGCGACCTGATCTTGATCGAAACCGTCGGCGTTGGCCAGGATGAAGTCGATGTGGTTCGCGTGGCCGACGTTACGGTCGTCATTCTCGTGCCCGGTATGGGAGATGACGTGCAGACCATCAAAGCCGGCATCATGGAGATTGCTGATATCTTTGTCATCAACAAAAGTGACCGCGACGGCGCCGACCGCGTGGAGCGCGAGATTCGCGCCATGCAATCTCTCGCCGTCCGGAACGACAAGTGGACGCCGCCGATCGTGAAGACCGTTGCCACGGAGGGGAGGGGAATTACGGAGCTCGCTTCCGCGATTTCAGAATATGAAGCGTATCTGCAAAAGCGAGAATTGGTGCTCGCTCGAAAAACTCAGAACTGGCAGCAGCGCCTGGTCGAAATGCTGCGCGACGCCATGCTCGACCGCGCCCGCGCGCAAATGAGCGATCGTGATTTGTCGCGCTACGCCGCCGAAGTCGCCGAGCACAAGCGCGACCCGTACACGCTGGTGGAGGAAATTGTGAGTGGGGCGAAGGCCACGTAGGGGCGGACGCCCTCGTCCGCCCAGCTCGTTTGTGCAAAATGTTCACCATCGACCATCTCGGCATCGCAGTGAAATCGCTGGCCCAGGCCAAAGCGATCTACGAAAAACTCGGCCTGAGCGTTTCGCCCGAAGAAATTGTGGAAGGCGAGCAGGTGCGCGTGGTCATGGTTCCCGTTGGCGAAAGCCGCCTCGAATTGCTGGAACCGACTTCCGACGACTCCGTAATCGGCCGGTTCATCGCCAAACGCGGCGAGGGCTTGCATCACGTTTCACTTCGCGTGCCCGATCTTGAAGCAGCGGTCGCGAAACTAAAAAAAGACGGTGTGCGCCTGGTTACCGACGAAATAAAAATCGGCGCCGGCGGTCATCGCTACGTGTTTGTGCATCCTTCAAGCGCCGGCGGCGTGTTGTTGGAGCTGGTCGAAGCCAAGTAGTACCGGACGCCTCGTCCGTGAACAATCTCCCATGCTCCTCCTCGCCATCGACACTTCCGGCAAGCACGGCAGCATCGCACTCGCGCGATGCTATCCGGACGAGGTCTGCGAAATCATTAAGGTTGTCCCGCTTGAAGGCGGCACCTTCTCCGCCCAGCTTGTTCCGCAGATCGCCGCACTGCTTGCCCAACACGGATTCAGCAAGGAGAACATCGGGGCTTTCGCTGTCGCTTCCGGCCCTGGCTCATTCACGGGCCTGCGCGTCGGTCTGGCGGCGATCAAAGCGTTGGCGGAAGTGCTCGACAAGCCAATCGCGACTGTCTCATTACTCGAAGCTGTGGCGAAATCCGCGCATGCACAAGGCAAGATTCGGGTCGCGCTCGATGCGGGACGCGGCGAAGTCTTCGTCGCCGATTACGAGAGCGGACAACCGATTAGCCCTGAAATTCTCATGACCCGCGAGGAATTTCTTTCCTCAATGACGGTCGCTACGATCGTCACTCCGGACCCCGCCATCGCCGGAGCGGGGCGCCTCGCGGGTATGACTGTGGAAGAAGTGCCTTGTCCGCACAGCGAGGTTATCGCCCGCCTGGGATGGAAGAAAATTCCAGCCGGCCAAACGGTCTCAGCCGAAGCCCTGGATGCAAATTACGTCCGCCGCTCGGACGCCGAAATCTTTGTCAAAGACCGTAGCTGAAGATGATTTTCGATGGAGGACGGGCGTCCCGCCCGCCAGTCCGCTTGAGCCACAACACGGCGAGAACGCCCGTGCTCCATCGAAAGTCATCCCCACCGAGAAGAGTGTCCGCGCCACATCAACCCTGCTACACTTTTTCGCCGCTTCTTCCCAATGCCGACGACCTATAACCGTATCGCCGGACAAAGTGTCGAGCGCCTTGCCGCTCTGAGCGACGGCATCTTCGCCGTCGCTATGACCCTGCTCGTTCTAGACCTACGGGTTCCAGCCATGGACGCAGTCCATAGCGAACGTGATCTTTGGCGAGCCTTGGTGACGTTGTCACCCCGCCTCGTGCCTTACATCATGAGCTTCGTCACGCTCGGCATTTTCTGGGTCGGCCAGCAAACGCAGCTGAATCATCTCACCCGTTCCGATCGCAGCCTCTCCTGGATGCACATACTTTTTCTCTTCTGGGTTTCGATCACGCCCTTCTCGACCACCCTTTTGGCGGAATTCATCGCTTACCGCGTCGCCCTAGTCGTCTACTGGCTCAACATCGTCCTCCTGGGATGGACGCTCTACATCACGTGGATGTGCGCTACCGGGCTTGGAGTGGTTAAGGAGAACTTCCCGCCCGAAGCCTCGGATGCGATCAAGCGCCGCATCGTGATCGCGCAATCGCTTTATGCGATCGGGATGTTGCTGTGCATTATCAATACATACTGGAGCATCGCCTTCATCGTTACCGTGCAGCTCTATTTCGCGATTGGTCCTCGCCTGCCCACGCGTTCCCGAGCGGAGACGTGAAAATTCTTATTCGCCCAGCGACTGCTGCCGACATCCCTGCCATTATGGCGCTGGAAAAACATGCCGCAACGGCAGCCCATTGGTCGCCTGCCCAGCACGCTGCCGTTTTCGACAACGTATCTCCTGAACGGATTGCCCTGGTGCTCGAAACCGCGGAAGAAGGCAAAATTGGCGTTGCCATGCAAGGCTTTCTGATGGCAAGAGAGGTCGGAAGGGAATGGGAACTGGAAAACATCGCGATCGGCGGTCCCGCGCGCCGGCGGGGTCTGGGCACGCGTCTGCTGGGGGAATTTCTTGATCTGGCTCGCGCCCGCAGCGCCAGAGCTATATTCCTTGAGGTGCGGGAATCAAACACCGCAGCGCGAAAACTTTACGAGAAGTGGGCCTTCACCGAGAGTGGCCGCCGGAACCAGTATTATCAAAATCCAAACGAGGATGCGATTCTCTATCGCCTTGATTTCACGTAGTTTGCACCATTTTTGGTGCATTGTGACCGGAGTTTCTCTCCTTCGATTAGGGGATTGAAGCCACCCTCAGCCTGTGATATTTTAGGGCCGTAAAAATTGCCGGGAGGTCTGCTGGATGACTCCAAGGGACCAGCTCCTGGCTAGCCATGATGAGTTCCGCCGGCTGGCGCAGGAGCACACGCAATACGCAGAACGCCTCGAATCACTCACCCAAAAGCGATACCTGACAGAAGACGAAAAAGTAGAAGAAGTTCGGCTTAAGAAGCTGAAGCTGCGGCTCAAAGACCAGATGGAGTCGATTGAGCGGCAGTATCGGCTGCAAGCCAATCAGGTCGCCTAATTTACCGTCTCCGTTCACCGCGGCAGTAGCCGCGAACAGGTTCGTGTATGCTCCACCTCGGCGCTGATAAGCGCCTTTTTTATTTATATTTAACTGCGATCCGAATAGGCGGGACTGGGCCTGCACTATAATGAGCCTGTCTTCCCATGGTCCCAGACGGCTACTATTACGCATTTCCATTGGCGACCGCCGGCCTGTTGCTTATTTGGGTGGCAGGGCCGCTTTGGGGACTGCCGGCGTTTGCGCTGGCCATGTTCTTTCTCTGGTTTTTCCGCGATCCTGAGCGGGTAATTCCGGGCACCGAGGGTGCGGTGGTCTCACCGGCCGATGGGAAGGTCACGAACGTGTCGTTCGTGGACGCGGACGGCACAAAGCGCACGCGGATCAGCATTTTCCTTAGCGTCTTTGACGTCCATGTCAATCGCTCGCCGATAGCCGGAGTGATTCGTGACATTTGCTATCAACCAGGAAAGTTTCTCAACGCGATGAATCCGGCTTCGGCGGTTGAGAACGAGCAGAATATCGTAACTGTTGAGGCCGAGTCGCAGACGGTTGTTTTCAAGCAGATCGCCGGCGTTCTGGCGCGCAGGATCGTTTTTAACCGGAAAGTGGGAGATCGAGTAGAGCGCGGCGAACGCGTGGGCTTGATCAAGTTTGGCTCGCGCGTAGATGTTCTCCTGGATGATTCCGCGGAAGTGGCAGTCAAGCGCGGTGACCGGGTGAAGGGCGGGTCGAGCGTGCTGGCTTATTCGCCCCCAGTCCGCGAACAGCTTGCCGTGGCGGGAGCAGTGAAAATCGGCGAGGGAGCAGGTTAATGGATGCCGATCCGGAAGTCCCGGAATTTCCCAGACGGCCTCGGCGGCAAGACCGTGGGCCGGCCCGCCTCCGGCGTGGCATGTACATTTTGCCCTCGCTTTTCACTACGGCCAACATTGCCCTCGGCTACTACGCCATCCTGCAGGTCACGCACGGCTCGGCGCTCGAACCCTGGCACTTCGACAATGCTGCTAAAGCTATCGGGTTCGCCGTGGTTTCCGATGGCCTGGATGGACGCATTGCGCGCATGACCAAGACCAGCAGCGACTTTGGCCGCGAGCTTGATTCCTTGGCTGATGTCATTACCTTTGGCGTCGCGCCCGCCATGCTGGCCTGGATTTGGGGATTCAGGGAGCTAGCGGGCGTCAGTCTGGGCGCACTGCGGCTCAATCTTACACGATTGGGCCAATTCGGCGGCTTCCTGTTCCTACTTGCCGGCGCCAGCCGTTTGGCCCGCTTTAATATCAGCCACGATTCCGAGCCTTCGAATCCCGGGCGTCCGGGAAAAAAATATTTTGTGGGTATGCCCATTCCCGCGGCAGCTGGCGTGCTCGCGGCAGTCGTGCATTTTACCCGTGGCGAGCCATTGGCGGCGCTCTGGTCTGCCGTTACCTGGTTGCTGCTATTGGTCGCTGTTTCTTATCTCATGGTGAGTACCTGGCGTTTTTACAGTTTTAAGGACATCGATCTGCGCTCCCGGCGTCCCTTCCGGATGGTGCTTCTGTTCGGCTTACTGTTTGCCGCGATCTGGTTCTATTCTCCGTGGGTGCTGTTCGTGATTGCCTTGCTTTACTTGTTCTCGGCGGTGTTTTGGCGCTTGAAATGGGCGCTCCGCCGTAAACCCGGCCCTCCGAAACCGCCGGTGTATAAGGAAGTTTCCCAGACCTCATGACCTCCAGCTCCAGAACGCCAGCAGTGCCTCATCCCGAGCCGGCGCGCGCCGGGAATCTCTACCGCGTTGCCATCGTCGGTGCAGCGACGCTGAAAGGAAAAGAAGTCGCGGAAGTGCTGAATGACCGGAATTTTCCTTCGGCCGATATCAAATTGTTGGACGACGACGAATCTTTGGGCCAGCTTGAAACCACCGGCGACGAAATTTCCTTCATCCAAAGCGTGCGTGCCGAACAATTTGAGAAAGTGGATTTCACTTTTTTTGCTTCCGACCCTGAATGCACCCTGAAGAACTGGAAAACCGCGCAGAAAGCGGGGAGCGCCATCGTGGACCTCTCTTTTGCCCTGGAAGATACTCCTGGCGCAGTCATTCGCGCTCCTTTGATTGAGCGGCAGCTCGGGCAAGTCCCGGCGCCACAACTCCAGCCTGCACCCGCTGTGGTGGCGCACCCAGCGGCGGTAGTGCTTGCACTGTTATTATTGCGCGCGCAGAAAGGCGGCGGCATTAAGCGCGTGGTCGCGACGATCTTCGAACCCGCTTCCGAACACGGCCAAAAAGGCATGGACGAGCTGCATGAGCAAACGGTGAACCTGCTTTCCTTTCAGCAATTGCCCAAGAAGATCTTCGATACGCAGGTGGCTTTCAATCTGGTTACGCGCTATGGTGAGCAGTCGGCTGGAACTTTGATCGGCGTCGAGCAGCGGGTACTTAAACACTACTCGCGAATTACGGGAAAGCAAGCGCCCGTGCCTTCGCTGTTGATGGTGCAGGCACCTATTTTCCACGGCCACGCTTTTGCTCTGCATTTGGAATTGGAACAGGCGGTCGATATCGAGAGCATGTCGCGCGCACTGGCGGGCGAACACGTCGTAGTGACGCATCTGGCCGATGATTCTCCCAGCAACGTAAATGCCGCCGGACAGGGAGATGTGCTGGTTTCGCTCTTACCCGATGCGAATCTGTCCACGGGACTATGGCTTTGGGCTGCGGCCGATAACCTGCGCCTCGCCGCCACAACCGCCGTGGAATGCGCTGAATCTATGGCCGCCAGCCGTCCCCGGGGCCAGATTCAATGACCTCCGTTCGAGGGGAGGACTTCGGTTTGGCGGCAAACTGTTCCCTCGCGGTGCTCATGATGTTTCTTCTCGCTTTCGCGGCAGGCTGTGGTTATTACACCGGCGGCCACGCCGTAACACTTCCGGAAAATGTTCAAACCATTGCCATTCCCCCCTTCGCCAATCAGACGCAAACATTTAAGATCGAAGAGATGCTGACTGAGGCGGTGGTGCGCGAGATGATCGGGCGCACCCACTATCACATCCTGAACTCGCCCGGCGAAACGGCGGACGCCACGCTGAAGGGAACTGTGCTTAGCACTTCCGCGACGCCATTGACCTACGACACCACCACAGGGCGCGCTTCTAGCGTGCTGGTTATCGTGAGCATGAGCGTTTCGCTGACCGAGCGTGACGGCAAGGTGCTTTACCAGAATCCGTCGTATTTTTTTCGCGAGCAATATCAGGTTTCGAGCGAGAACCCGAGTTTCTTCGAAGAGGACACGCCTGCTTTGGAGCGCTTGTCGCGCGAGTTCGCCCGCACGCTCGTTTCCAATATTCTGGAGGGCTTCTGATGCGCGCCTTCGCTCAGGCTGATCGCTTTGTGGCCGACGTGCAGGGGCGAAAGCTGCGTCCGGCTTACGTTTTCGTGGGTGATGAAGCTTTTTTTCGCAAGCGTTGCCGGGAAGCGATCCTGCAACATCTGGTTCCCGATGGTTTGCGTGAATTTAGTTTGTACGAGTTTGATCTCGGCGAGACCGAACTTGCAGAAATTCTGGATCGCGCCCGCACGCCCTCGCTGATGGCACCGTTCCAGGTGTTTTTCATTCGCGGAGTGAAGAATTTGTTTGGCCGTGTTTCGAATGAGGAAAAACTCGCGGCCATCGAAAGCTACTGCAAGGATCCTAACCCGGATGCGGTGCTTATTCTCGTCGCCGATCACATCAGCATCCCCTCCGATGCGCGCCGCATGGAGATGCAGGACAAGGAGCGCTACGAACGCATCCGCGAGACTCTCGGGCAATTCTGCGGAATCGTTGAACTGGCGCGCGTGGAAGAAAGCGAGGCCGTGCGTTGGATTGGCGAGTTTGCCGCTACGCGGGACGTGAAGATCGATCCCGATGCCGCGCGTGAACTGGTTGACGCTCTCGGCGGCGACATGATGATGATCTCCAATGAATTAGAGAAGCTGATTCTCTATGTGGGCGAGAAAAAACGCATCACGTTGGGCGACGTGGAAACTATGGTGCTGGCCGCCAAGCAGCGGTCCCTGTACGAACTGACCGATGCCATCTCCGCCCGCAACAGTGTGCGGGCGCTGGAAGTTCTGGACGCGATTCTTTCTTCGGGCGAGGGTGAAGAGGCCGCCATTGGCCATCTTTACATGCTGGCCAAAACTTTCCGGCAGATGCTGGTGATTCTGGAGCGCAACGTTCGCGATCAGCGCATGCTGTGGGCCGCACTCTGGCAGGGATTCCGCGTGCCCCCGTTTGCCGCCGACGACATCATCAAGCAGGCGCGGCGTTACAAGTCCAAACGCGACCTGACCCGCGCCATTCGCCTGATCGCGAAGGCTGATCTAGCTCTGCGCTCGAATCCTGTGAGCAAGCGTTTGGTTCTGGAGAAACTGGTGATGGATTTATCTAAAGAGCCCAAGGTTGAAACTGCGGGTTGGGCGCAGGAAGAGCTGCCGGTATAGCCACAGATTTTTACGATTTGTCATCCTGAGCGTAGTTTCTTTGCTCGCTGGCGAGCGAAGAAACTAAGTCGAAGGACCCCGCGTGAGCCAGTCGCTTAGAAAAACGCCTCCGGGCATTTCCTCCAGAGCTTCGCTCATCGAAGCTTATCTCAAACGAATCGCTTACCGAGGCGAAACGACTCCAAGCGCGACAAGCCTGCGTGAATTGCATCGCGCGCATCTCTTCTCCGTCCCATTCGAGAATCTCGACATCGCGCTCGGCCGCGAGATTATTTGTGACGAGGGATCATTTCTCCGAAAAATAGTCGACCAGCGCCGCGGTGGATTTTGCTACGAGATGAACGGCGCCTTTGCCGCGCTGCTTCGCGCCGTGGGATTCAAAGTCACCCTGCTTTCCGCTCGCGTACCCCGCGAAGACGGAACCGAAGGACCGGAGTTCGATCATCTTACGCTGTACGTCGATCTCGGGGATCCGTGGCTGGCGGACGTCGGGTTCGGCGATTCATTCCTCGATCCCTTGCGGCTTGAGATGGGACCGGAACAAAAGCAGGCGAATGGCAGCTTTCGGATAGTCGAGGCTGGACAGTCATTGCATCTCGACCGCATGGGACGGGACGGAACGTGGAAAAGACAGTATTCTTTCACGCTCCAGCCCCGGCGGCTCGAGGAGTTCGCAGCCATGTGCCGATACCACCAAACTTCGCTGCGCTCGCCATTTACTCAGAAACGGGTCTGCACAATCGCCACGCCCGACGGGAGGGTTACGCTTTCTAATGGCAAGTTGATTGTGACCCGCAATGGCAAGCGCGAGGAACGTATGTTAAATGAGAGACAACAGCGCACGGTCCTTAAGCAAAGGTTTGGAATTGTGGTCTAAGCGGTGAGCGATGCCTTCCCAGAAATGGCTCGAGTCAGCCCCAACCTATCAATTGGCTGATGAATGACGCCTATTTCAACGCGCTCAAACGTTTTCCCAGGCGGGACTTGTAGCGTGCCGCGGTGTTCTCGTGCAGAATGCCCTTTTGAATGGCCTTGTCCAGGGCGGAGATGGTTTGCCGATAGACGCCTTCCGCGGCTGGCTTGTCGCCTTTCGCCAGGGCTTCGCGAAGATCGCGCAACTGGCTGCGCAGACGCGAGGCGTTGGCCCGGTTGCGGGTGGTTCGCTTATCGGTTTGACGAGCGCGCTTAAGCGCGGAAAAATGATTTGCCATCTGGGATCGTTACCTTCGTTTTCTCTGAAAATGCTTCCGGTGGGAGCCGAATGCCATATTCTACGGGAGTAACTTCCCCGCAGTCAACGTGATATGCCCAATCCGGTTGAGCGGCTCAAGATTTTGATTAACTCCTCCACGCCCATCGTTGTGATGGAGACGGTCGAGGAAATGCGGGCAGTGCGCGTGGTGCGCGAGGCGTGCACCGATTTGAACCTGGCGGCATTTGAATGGAGCATCGCCAGCGGGTTGGCTCGCTGTGGCTCGGATGCGCCGGTGATCGAACAGGGCCGGCTTCCCGCGCACGGCATAAGCTCGGATGCGGAAATCAATGCGCAGGCGATCTACAACAGCCGTGAGCCTGCGCAGATGTTGGGTAACCTTGAGGGAATCTCCGTTGAAGCGGCATTCATCTTAAAGGACCTTCACCGCCACATGGATGATCCCGTGGTCGTGCGCCGTCTGCGTGATGTGGGGCAGCGTTTTTCGCAGAACCGGCGCACTGTCGTCATGACTGCGCCTTCGATCACGATTCCTCCCGAGCTGCGCAGCCTGGTTGAGTTTCTTGACCTGCCGCTTCCGGAAAGGCAGCGCCTGCGCCAGATCATCGATGAAGTGACCGTGCGCGTGGCCAAGCAGCATACCCTTCGCCGCACGCTCGATCCGTCAGGAATCGACACCCTCGTGGAAAGCCTGCGCGGCCTGACGGAGGAAGAAGCCGAGCGCACGCTTTCCCAGGCCATTGTCGGCCGCTACGGTCTGGTGCCGGAGATCGTCGCCGATGTTTTGCAGGCAAAGAGGGAAATGCTGCGGCGCTCAGAAATGCTGGAGTTCGTGGATGCGGGAAATACGCTCTCCAGCGTGGGCGGAATGGAAAATCTGAAGCGTTGGCTCGCACAGCGGCAAGGCACATGGGAAGACCGCGCCAAAGAGTTCGGGCTGGATCCGCCCAAAGGCATCATCATTCTTGGCGTGCAGGGTTGCGGCAAATCCCTGTGTGCCCGCGCCGTTGCCGGGGAGTGGAAATTACCGCTGGTCAAGTTCGATACGGCAGCTGTCTTTGACAAATACATCGGCGAGACGGAGAAGCGGATCCAGAAAGTGTTTCAGGTGGCGGAAGGTTTAGCGCCGTGTGTGTTGTGGATCGATGAGCTGGAAAAGGTTTTCGCCGGCAGCGGGCCGGATTCGGCCTCCGTGGATGCGGGCGTTTCCTCGCGCCTGCTGGCCGCATTGCTTTCCTGGATGCAGGACCGCAAGGCGCCCGTTTTCGTCGCGGCAACATGCAACAATGTGACGGCACTGCCGCCGGAACTTATCCGTAAAGGTCGATTCGACGAGTTGTTCTTTGTCGATCTGCCGAATCAGGCGGAGCGAAAACAAATCTTTGCCATTCAACTGAGGCGGCGCAAGCGGAACCCGTCGGAATTCGATGTCGAGCGCATAGCGTCGGCAGGGCGGGGATTCTCCGGGGCAGAGATCGATGCCGCGGTGCAAACGGCAATGTACGCGGCTTATGCCGGCAAAGGTGATCTGACTACCCAGCACTTGCTCGACGCACTGACACAGACCGTGCCGCTTTCGACCACGCGAGCTGAGGAAATTCAGGCTTTGCGGGCCTGGGCCAAGGAACGGGCAGTACCGGCCTCGGCTGCTGAGGCGAAGGCGGAAGGTATTTAATTTCTTGCTCTTGCTAATTCGTCCTCGTGCCATTGACTCCATTCCGAAATCAGGGGTAGGCTTGACTCAATGGTAGTTACGCGCCTTGCGCGCATCCTCGGCGGGTTCCATCTCCAGCGAGAAGAATACTTTGTTTTTAAGCGAGGCAACTGCGCTTACCCGGAATCGCCGAGGTTTGCCCGGCCAGGAGGGGTCGCAGGCCCGTACCCTATGCAGTCAGAGTAGAAGAAGTCAGGGGTGAATGAAGAAGAGCATCGAGATCAGCCCGAATATTGAGACCTTGTTTGGCACGCGGGATGAAAACTTGCGCGTGCTGGAAGACGGTCTGAACATCACCATTGACCTGCGCTCGGATGCGATCGAGCTGGAGGGCGCGCCGCGCGACGTGGGCCGCGCCGAGCAGCTTTTCAACGATTACGAGCAATTGCAACGCTCCGGATACACCTTCAACAACGGCGACTTGAACAGCATGCTGCGCGTGCTGATGGCTGATCCCAAAGCCACGTTGCGGGGCCTGGCAGAAGCGGGGCGGCAGCGCTCGTTCGGCCGGCGCGCGGTGCAGCCGAAGAGCGTAAATCAGCGACGGTATCTCGAGGCGATCGAGAAGCATGACATGGTATTTGGCATCGGGCCGGCAGGGACTGGGAAGACCTATCTGGCGGTTGCCATGGCGATTTCTGCGCTGCTGGCCAAACGTGTGAACCGCATCATTCTTGCTCGACCCGCAGTGGAAGCGGGCGAGCGGTTGGGTTTTCTGCCGGGAACTTTACAGGACAAGATCGATCCTTACCTGCGTCCGCTTTACGATGCGCTTTATGACATGCTCGATCCGGAGAAGGTGGACCGGTATTTGGAAAAGAATGTCATCGAGATCGCGCCCATCGCGTTCATGCGCGGGCGCACGCTGAACGATTCGTTCGTGATTCTCGACGAGGCCCAGAACACGACTTCCGAGCAGATGAAGATGTTTGTTACTCGACTGGGATTCAACTCGAAGGCCGTGATCACGGGAGATGTTACGCAAATCGACCTGCCCAGCGCGCGACGCAGCGGATTACTGGAAGCGGTAGATGTGCTGAAAAACGTGGAAGGCCTGACATTCGTTTATTTCGATGAAAGCGATGTTGTGCGACATCATCTCGTTCAGCGCATTATCCGCGCTTACGACGAACACAAAACAAGAGTTGCGGAAGGGCAGATGCTGCTTTTGGAAGGCAAAGCTGCCAGCAACGGGAAACCCTCTGTGGACGCAACTACCTCGCAAGAAGTGGAAACCAACGACTAGAGAGACTAAGATTTGACGGGAGGGCGCAGTGCCAAGGCCCTCCCGTTTCCTTTTGCGGTGATTGTCGGCAGGCCGAGGGGAAACAAGACTTGGTCATCTTCAAAAAGCGAGTGGCAGGGTTAAGCCCCAAGGCCCTGGCTCAATTCGTCGGACGAGCCGGACGCGCGGTTGGGCTGCGAGGCGAAGTTGACGTGCTGGTCACCGGCAACCAGCAATTGCGAACGCTTAATGCCCAATTCCGCCGGAAGGACAACGCGACCGATGTGCTCTCATTCCCTTCGGACATGAGGGGAGAATACGCCGGCGACATAGCAATTTCGGCGCAGATCGCAGCAGAGAACGCAAAACAGCTCGGGCACTCTGCGGCCGAAGAGGTCAAGATCCTGGCGCTGCATGGAGTGCTCCATCTGGCTGGCTACGATCACGAAGGCGACGACGGGGAAATGAAAAAGAAAGAAGCGGGCTTACGCCGCCGTATGGGTTTACCGATTGGACTGATCGAGCGGAACAACTCTAGGCAGGCGAGGCGCCCGTCCCCACACAAACCGGTGAGGCGTCTCTCCTCAAACGGTTCAGCCACGCAAACTTTGCGAACTTCACGATGAACTATGCCATCGCGGCAGCGTTGCTTTTCCTGGTAGGACTGTTAACGCTGGTCTCCTATGTTGACCGGATCTACGCCGAAATCGGCAAGTTCCTGTCTCGCGAATTTCAGGACAACATTGATGCCTTTGAACAGCGTGTGGAGCCCAGGCTCGGCATGGGCCGGTCGCGTGCCTCGCTTTCCATGGCCGTCCTTGTTCCAATCCTCATGGCGGCGATCGCCTTGTGGGTTGGTTTCGCGGTATTCCGCGACCGGGCCTGGAGCAGATACGAGATTCTTCAGGCCACGCTTAGCCTGATTTTGATCGTGATTGTGTTCAATCGCTTTCTTCCGTTTCTTTTCTTCACCCGAACCAAGGGAGAATGGCTGGTGCACTGGGTCCCGGCGCTCAAGGGACTGATTTTCGTGACCTTGCCAGTGACCCTCGTCCTGGGATTCCTGCAATCAGTTACCACGTTGACGAAAGAGCACACCGACGAGGAGCCGGAGAGTCAGTCGGAGGCCGTTGACGCATTGATCGAAGCCGGGCAGGAAGAGGGGATTCTGGATGCGAGCAACCGCGATCTGATTCAATCGGTCGTGGAATTCGGCGAAAAAACAGTGCGTGAGGTGATGAAGCCACGCCCGGAAATCGTGGCCGTCCCCACCAATACCACGGTTGAGCAGTTTGTAGAGCTACTGCGGGGGAAGCCGTTCTCGCGAGTGCCGGTTTTTGAGGGCACGATCCATAACGTCGTGGGGATTGTTTATGCACAGGACGTTCTCCAGGTGGCCGATGTCGAGGCCCACACCAGAACCGTGGACACGCTGATGCGCAAGGATGTTTATTTCGTGCCGGAGAGCAAATCGAGTAGCGACCTTTTGCGCGAAATGCAGAAGAAAAATATCCGCATGGCGATCGTCGTGGACGAATATGGAGGCGTGGCCGGCCTGGTAACGATCGAAGATCTGGTGGAAGAAATTGTCGGCGAGATTCGAGATGAGCACGAAAAAGCTGAAGTCGTGCGCGAGAGTGAACACTCCTATGTAGTGCCGGGCAACATTGACGTCGATAGGCTCGATGAACTCTTTGGAATGCGGCCCGAAGGGCAAGAGTCTGCGACCGTTGGAGGTTTGGTAAGCGAACTGGCGGGCCGGATTCCACAAAAGGGCGAAGTGGTCGAAGATGGCGGTCTGCGGTTTGAGGTACTCGACTCAACCGCGCGCCGCGTGGAGCGGGTGAGAATTTCCACGGTCGAGCCCCGGCAAATGAATTTGATTTGAACCCCGCCTTTGTCTGAAGAAATCTAAGATTCAGCCATGGCATTCCGCTCAGGATTCGTTTGCATACTTGGCAGACCGAACGCAGGGAAGTCCACGCTGCTGAATGCGCTGGTCGGAGAAAAACTGGCCATCGTCAGCCCTAAGCCGCAGACCACGCGCAACCGCGTCCTTGGGATTATTCACGTGCCGGAGCAGGGGCACAGGCCGGGAGCGCAGATCATTCTGATCGATACACCGGGAGTGCACCGCCCGGATGGTCCACTTGGACGCAAAATGATGGCTGAAGTCCGCGAAGGCCTCGAAGGCTGCGACTTGATTTTGTTGATTACAGATGTGATGAGCAGGTCCGCGGCCTCCGACCAATTTGTGATCGACATGATAAAGAAATCTCGAACGCCGGCTTTCCTGCTGCTTAACAAAATTGATCTTCTCCGCGAAAAGTCGAAACTGCTGATGATCATCGATGAGTATCGGAAATTGCACGAATTCCGGGAGATCATTCCGCTCTCCGCCCGCAAACGGCAAGGCCTTGATATGCTTCTAGCGAAGATGATTGAGGTTTTGCCGGAGGGAGCGCGGTATTTTCCGGAAGACCAAACGACGGACCAGCCGGCGCGCTTCATGGCGGCTGAGATTATCCGTGAAAAGGTATTGTGCGAGACGAGCGAAGAAGTTCCTTACGCCAGCACCGTCGTGATCGACCAATTTGAAGAAGGCGCGAACCTAACCCGTATTGCAGCCACAATTTATTGTGAACGCCAGGGACAGAAAGCAATCCTGGTTGGCAAGGGTGGCCACATGTTGAAGAAGATCGGCACATCAGCCCGGCTGGAGATTGAAAAAATGCTCGGCATGCGGGTGTTTCTTGAATTGTTCGTCAAAGTGCGGCCGGGTTGGCGCGACTCCCGCGAATTTCTCAACGAACTGGATTGGAGAAGGCAGCTGGAGCCCCGGGCAGGCGATGCCGGAGAATTCTGAACATGGCCAAGGACAACTCCGATGCCTAACCTCGACGGCGATAAGTTGTCCCTGAAACTTAGGGTCACACTGGCTGCGGAACGGCGCTCCATCCCTCCGGTAGTCGAAAGTATCATGCAGCTGGTCCGAGAGATGAGATGTGCTGTAGGCAAAGAGAACGACATTGAACTGGCCATGACGGAGGCCCTGGCTAATGCTGTAGTCCACGGCGCCAAGGACGACCCGTCGAAGGTCGTGGAATGTGACGTCGCCT
>Ga0335081_10000506_pt1 | contig 66693 bp, 52 predicted proteins | sample Lox_Sample_35_FD_206713 | JGI IMG/M metagenome (GOLD analysis project Ga0335081, IMG submission 206713) | Soil microbial communities from Loxahatchee National Wildlife Refuge, Florida, United States - Lox_Sample_3.5 | ecosystem: Environmental > Terrestrial > Soil > Wetlands | place: USA...
GTGAGGGTCACCGGCTGACCCTTGATCTTGACTTCGCGATGGGCAAAGTCCATGATGAGATCGCCGGATTCAAAGACCGGTTCATTCGTTTCCGGCGCGGTCTTGCGCAGGGCCACGCGCATGCGCGCCATCAATTCGCCGATTCCGAAGGGCTTGGTCAGATAATCATCGGCGCCGGCATCCAAGGCGGCGATTTTATCCTTTTCGTGTTCGCGCACAGACAGAATGATGATCGGAATGGATGTCCACTCACGCAGCTGGCGCGTGACCTCCACGCCATCCATATCCGGCAGCCCAAGATCAAGGATCACAATATCCTGATGGCTGGTGGCAACGGCCTTCAGTGCATCCTCGCCGGAGACGGCTTCCGTGATGGTGTAACCGTGCGCGCCCAGCGAGGCCCGCAAAAAGCGCCGAATGGCAGGTTCATCGTCCACGACCAGGATATGGAGGTCTGCATCGCTCATAGGCTACTTGATCGGCAATGCGATCGTGATAATGGTTCCGCCGCCGGGCCGGTTTTCCGCCGCGATGAATCCGCCGTGCGCCTCGACGATTCCCTTGCTGATGGAAAGGCCCAGACCGGTGCCCGTGATATTGTCGGGTCTCTGCACCCGATAGAACTTGTCAAAGATGCGCGCGAGATCCTCTTTGGGGATCCCGATGCCTCGGTCCGCCACTTCGATTTCAACGTAGCCGCTGGTGGAATGCGCCTCGATTTCAATGGGTGAACTGGGCGGCGAATATTTGATGGCATTATCGATCACGTTCACCAGGACGCGTGAGATCAGGACGAAGTCCATGGATACGAACGGCAATTCCGATGGAACGCTCACGGCGATGGGGCGATTTTCCTTGCGCGCTTCCAATTGTTCCAGCGCCGAACCGATCACATCCTGGACGTCACACGGCTTCGCCTGGACCTGCACCGCGCCGGCCTCCAGCCGCGTCATATCCAGCAGGTTGCCGACCAGCCGGTTAAGACGGTCCGCCTCACCGCGTGCGGTTTCGATCAGACTGCGCCGGGCCGAATCGTTTAAACTGATCGAATCGTCCCCCAGACTGCTGAGCGCCCCCGTGATCGAAACCAGCGGGGTGCGCAGGTCGTGCGAAATCGAATTCAACAAGGCGGATTGCAGTTTATCGGTGATCTCCAGGATTTCCGCCTGACGCGCCTGATCCACCAGCCGTGCTCGTTCGATGGCAATGGCAGCCTGATTTGCAAAGGCATCCAGGGTTCTGCGCTGGTCGGGCGTCAGATAGTGCGAGGAATCAGAGGGCCGGATGCCCAATACTCCCACGATGCCGCTGGCGGTTTGAAGTGGTTGGTAGCGCATGGACGCATCCGGCAACGTATCGCTGCCGCGACCTGCGATCTGTCCTCGTTTGAACGCCCAGTCGGCCACGGCCAGCTCATTGTCTGCGATGGTCAGGGCAGGGCTGGAGGCATGTACTTTCAGGGAGCCGTTTTCTTCCGGCAGGAAAATGACGGCGTCCCGGTTAAACGTCCGGCTGATGTGCCGGATCACGGTTTGGGCGATATCATCCAGCCCAACGATGGCGGTCAGGTCGCGGCCAAGTTCATAGAGCGCCGTGGACTGCATATCACGGGCTTGCGCCGAGTTGGCCTGCTCGCGAACTTGCAGGGTTAAATAACTGATCACCGTGCCGACCAGCAGCAAGCCGGTGAACGTGAGCAGATATTCCGTATCCCTGATGGAAAGAGAATAGCGGGGTGGTATGAAGAAGAAATCAAATGCCAAGACGCTCGCGATGGATGCCAGGATCGACGGACCGCGCCCGAGATAGACCGCCGAAACCACAACCGCCAACAAATAAACCATCACCAGATTCGTCGGAGAAATATTATTGCCGATTAAATAACCCACTCCGGTCGCTGCCGTGACCAGGAGCAGACTGAACACATAAGCTCGTAGGCGACTGTGTGGACGCAGCGGGTTCTCCTCGGGAGGCACGCGCGCCGGTTCCAATGTGGGTACCACATAAATATCAATATCGCCGCTTCTGTGGATCAATTCATCCACAAAGGAACCGCGCCAGTATTCCATCCAGCGCGGCCGCATGGGTTTGCCCGCCACAATTTTCGTAACATTATTCTGGTGGGCGAAATGGATCACCGTATTGGCGAGAGCGCCGGCCGAACCGTTGGAGGGAAGCACCGTGGCCCGCGCCCCGAGTTCTTCGGCAAGACGCAGGGACCGCGTGGCCAAGTCGCGTTTTTGTTGCGGCAAAGTGCTGTCGTGAGGTGTTTGAACGTAAACCGCCAGCCATTCGGCGTTCAGCTCGTCGGCCAGGCGGCGCGCGGACCGGACGAGCCGCTCGCCCAAAGGATTGGGACTGAGGCAGACCATCAGCCGTTCCGCTACGGCCCATGGACCCGTGATGGCCTGGGTCTGCATATAGGAACGCATCTGGTCGTCGACGCGTTCCGCGGCACGGCGCATCGTCATCTCGCGCAGGGCGGTCAGATTCCCCTTGCGGAAGAAATCCTGGATGGCGCGCGCCGCCTGGTCCGGAATATAGACCTTGCCCTCGCGCAGACGCGTGAGTAATTCCTCCGGCGGCAGATCCACCAGTTCCAGTTCATTGGCTTCGTCAATGACGCGATCCGGAATGGTCTCTCGCACCAGCACGCCGGTGATCTGGGCGACCACATCGTTCAGGCTTTCCAGATGCTGAATGTTCAGCGTGCTGTATACATCGATCCCCGCCTCCAGCAGTTCTTCCACATCCAGATAGCGTTTGGGATGCCGGGAAGAGGGTGCGTTGGTATGTGCCAGTTCGTCCACCAATGCCAGCTTGGGATGGCGAATCAAAATGGCGTCCACATCCATTTCGGCGAGTGTGACGCCATGATATACGATCGATTTGCGCGCGATGGTCTCCAACCCTTGTGCGATCCGCTCGGTCTCGACTCGTTTATGAGTTTCAAGATACCCGATGACCACATCGACCCCCTCCACTTTTCTCTGGCGGGCGGCCTCCAACATCGCATACGTTTTCCCCACCCCCGCGGCATAACCGAGGAAAATCTTAAGCCGCCCGCGCGTTGCGGTTCTCTCTTCTTCCTGCAGTTGTTCCAGTAACTTATCCGGGTCGGGACGATTCGATTCGACGCTCATCCACTTTATTGTAATCCATCCAATGCCAGATTCAGTTCCAGCACATTGACGCGCGGTTCGCCCAGGAATCCAAATTGGCGTCCTTCGGTATGTTGATCCACCAGGGCCCTGACTTGCGCATCGGATAAACTGCGGGCCGCGGCCACGCGATGAACTTGGTAGTAGGCGGCGGCCACACTGATATCCGGATCGAGCCCGCTGCCCGACGAGGTAACCAGGTCAACGGGTATCGGCGCAGTGTTTGTTGGATCGGCCGCTTTCAAGGCGTCGATCCGCCCCTGAACTTCCTGCAGCAACGCCGGGTTCAACGGCCCGAAGTTTGAGCCGGAGGAGCCCGTCAGGGTCTGGGCATAATAGGCGTTATAGGGAAATGGGCCGGTCGCGGAAAGCCGTCCCCAGAAATATTTGGGATCGTCAAATTGCTGACCGATCAATTGCGAGCCGACCGCCTTGCCGTTCTTCACGATCAAACTGCCGTTGGCCTGGGATGGAAACGCAAGCTGCGCGAGGCCCGTGACAACGAGCGGATAGATCACACCCGTGATCAAGGTCAGTAACAGGAGCAATATCAGAGCGGGTTTAAATTGTTGGAACATAACTTCCTTCTTATTCTTCTAGGGGCAACGTCATGCGCCGGGCTGGACTCGTTCAAGCGCCACGGCGACCTGCGTTGCAAAATTGCGTAACAATCGGCCGTCTTCGGGAGGGAGCCAGCCATGGCCGCGCCAGACATGGATCTCGCCCACCAGTTTCGGGGTGGAAATTCCCATGATGGGAAGCATCAAATCGGGTTTGGTGCCGACCGCGCCATCGTCCGGCACTCTCGCGCTGATGAACTGGGATGGGCTGGATGGCTGAAGAGAAACTTCCACGAGTTGCGCGCCGAACATCCTCTGGAGATGCTTCGCCAGCGCATCGACAATGTCCTCACGTGAACCCAGACCCGCCAGGACCGCGCTCAACTCATACATGAAGATCGCATCCCGTTCACTCGCTTCTGCTTTGGATAAACCGGCTTGAATACGGCCAACGATCAGAATAGCCACGGCCAAAAAGATCGCCAGCACGAGCCACCCTTCCAGTTCACCCACCGCAAGCGTAAAGTAGGGCGGGATGAAAAAGAAGTCAAAGCACAAGGCGGACAGCACGGCCGAGATGATCCCGGGTCCCTGCCCCCAGGTGGCCGTGATCCAGCCGACCAGCAGGATGTACAGCAGGGCGATGACCGTCTGGCCAAGTACATCCCGGCCGATCAGGAAGATGATTATTGTTGCTGCGGCCGTTGCTACTACACTGCCTGCCGACCGGATGAGCGTTTCGGACGAAAAGGATAAGGCGCTCTTCTTCATGGGATGCCTCTTTGTTTCCTATTTCTAGACCAGATGCAGCGCGGCCAGCAGCATGTCAATTAACTTGATGCCGATGAACGGCGCGATCACGCCGCCTACGCCGTAGATCAGAATGTTGTCTCGCAGCAAGCGGGCCGCGCCTACCGGGCGATAGGGAACGCCGCGCAGTGCCAGCGGGATCAGCGCAATGATGATCAGTGCGTTGAAGATCACGGCGGACATGATGGCGCTCTGAGGCGTGGTCAGCTTCATGATGTTCAGCACGTTCAGGATCGGATAGGTGGTGGCGAATGCGGCGGGGATGATGGCGAAATATTTGGACACATCGTTGGCGATGCTGAAGGTGGTGAGTGCCCCGCGCGTCATCAGCAGTTGCTTGCCGATCTCCACCACTTCAATGAGCTTGGTCGGATTGCTGTCCAAGTCCACCATGTTGGCGGCTTCCCGCGCCGGCTGCGTACCCGTATTCATGGCAACCGCCACATCGGCCTGGGCCAGGGCGGGCGCGTCGTTCGTGCCATCGCCGGTCATGGCCACCAATCGTCCGCCGGTTTGATATTCGCGGATCAATTTAAGCTTCGCCTCCGGCGTGGCCTGGGCCAGGAAGTCATCGACTCCGGCTTCCGCCGCGATGGCCGCGGCGGTCAACGGATTATCCCCCGTGATCATCACGGTCTTGATCCCCATCTTGCGCAGGTGGGCGAAACGTTCTTTAATTCCGCCTTTGACAATATCTTTAAGGTGAATCACGCCGAGCGCTTGATTATTTTTCGTCACCACCAGCGGCGTGCCGCCGGCGCGTGCGATCGTGTCTACGGTGGTCTGCAAATCCGATGGCACCGGATGGCCGTTCGATTGGACCAGAGCCATCATGGTGTCGGGCGCGCCTTTGCGAATGGCGGTGCCATCGAAGTCCACCCCGGACATGCGGGTCTGCGCGCTGAACGGAATGAAATGCATTCCCTCCGGCGCCTCGTTACTGGACCCCATGGTGCGTCCCCGCAAATTATATTTTTCCTTGGCCAGGACCACGATCGAGCGGCCTTCCGGCGTTTCATCCGCCAATGAAGCCAGCTGCGCGGCCTCCGCCAAATCCGGTGCTGAGATTCCAGCAACGGGCAGCAATTCCACGGCCTGACGATTGCCCAGCGTGATCGTACCGGTCTTGTCGAGCAGGAGCACGTCCACATCGCCGGCGGCCTCCACGGCGCGTCCCGACATGGCGATCACGTTGCGTTGGATCATGCGATCCATGCCGGCAATGCCAATGGCGGAAAGCAGGCCTCCGATGGTGGTCGGGATCAGACAGACCAGCAAGGCGATCAAGACCGTGATCGTGATCGGTACGCCCTTTCCGGCAATTTGCACGCTATACAGGGAATAGGGCAAGAGTGTGGCGCACACGATCAGGAAGATGATGGTGAAACCGGCCAGCAAAATGTTGAGCGCGATCTCATTGGGGGTCTTCTGGCGCTTGGCGCCCTCGACGAGGTTGATCATGCGATCAAGGAATCCCTCACCGGGGTCGGCGGTGACGCGGATGATCAGCCAGTCGGATAACAGCCGCGTGCCGCCGGTGACTGCGGATCGGTCGCCGCCCGCCTCGCGGATGACCGGCGCGCTTTCGCCCGTGACCGCGCTTTCATCTACCGAGGCAATACCTTGAATGATCTCGCCGTCCACGGAGATGATGTCATTGGCCTCCACAAGATAGACATCGCCTTTGCGAAGCGCGGTCGAAGCGACCAGATCATATTTTGATTCATGATCCGGATTCTTTAATTTTTTGGCCTGCGTGGTCTGGCGCGTTCTCCGCAGCGCTTCCGCCTGGGCTTTGCCGCGTCCCTCGGCGACGGCTTCGGAGAAGTTGGCAAATAAAACGGTGAACCATAACCAAATTGCAACCGCGCCGATGAACCCGGCCGGCGCTTCGCCTTTTCCAAACAAAGCCTGGATCCATAACCCGCTGGTCAATACGCTTCCAACTTCCACCACGAACATGACCGGGTTGCGAACCATCCAGCGCGGATTCAGCTTGATGAACGAATCTACAACGGCACGCTGATACAGTTCGCGTTGAAAAACAGATTTCTTTCTTTTCGGTGTATTCATTCTATAAATCCATTCTAGTGGGCGAAGATCATCAAATGCTCAACGATCGGCCCCAATGCCAACGCAGGCAGGAATCCAAGGGCACCAACGATAACCACAACCGCGATCAACCAGCCGATAAAGAGCGGCGTGTGAGTCGGCAGGGTTCCCGCGCCGGCCGGGATTTTCTTCTTGCGCGCCAGCGAACCGCCGATGGCCAAAGCCGGGATCGCCAGCCAATAGCGCGCAAAGAACATGACGATACCGAGCGCCGTGTTATAGAATGGGGTGTTCACGCTCAGGCCCGCAAAGGCGCTGCCGTTATTACCGGTGGCAGAGGAGAACGCATAAAGGATTTCGGTATAGCCATGCGGACCGGGGTTCAGAACTCCCGCCTGTCCTGCCGGAGTTAAAACCCCGATGGCCGTTCCGCCCAACGCGGTCAGCATCGGGATCAAAAGAATAAGCGAAGCCATCTTCATCTCATACGATTCGATCTTCTTGCCGAGATATTCCGGCGTGCGGCCGACCATCAGTCCAGCCACGAACACACCCACGATTACGAAGGCCAGCATCCCGTACAAGCCGGAACCCACGCCGCCGTAAATGATTTCACCCAGGTGGATTAACCACAGTGGGATCATGCCGCCGAGCGGCATATTCGAATCATGCATGGAGTCGACCGAGCCATTCGATGCGGCCGTGGTGGCAGTGGCCCACAGTGCGGAATTGGCCACACCGAAACGAACTTCCTTGCCTTCCATGTTTCCACCCGGGTTGATATTGCTCTGGTGAATATCCACACCTAGTTTGGCAATGGCTGGATTGCCCGTCTGTTCCGCCCAGACCGTCACCGCTAACAGGGCCACGAAAATGATCGTCATCGCCGCCAGGATGGCCCAGCCTTGACGCGTATCGCCGACCATCTTGCCGAACGTGTAGACCAAGGCCGCCGGAATTAGCAGAATGGCAAGCACCTCCAGAAAATTCGAGAAGGGCGTTGCGTTCTCGAATGGATGGGCGGAGTTCACGTTAAAGAATCCGCCGCCGTTCGTTCCCAACTGCTTGATCGCGATTTGTGAGGCCGCCGGACCCACCGCCAGCGTTTGCTCAGTTACCGGAACGGTTTCCATGACCGGATTGCCGGATGCGTCTTTGACCGTATTTCCATTGGCATCCGTTTCCGGTTGTTGGAAGCTGGCCGGTTGCAATAAGGAAACAGTTTTGTATTGGCTGAAGGTCTGCACCACGCCTTGGGAGACCAGCGCCAGCGACAGTACAAAAGCCAATGGCAACAAGATGTATAAAGTCGTCCGGGTCAGATCGACCCAGAAGTTCCCGATCTTGTCGGTGGTATGACGCGCCAGGCCGCGGATCAATCCCACGGCGGCCGCCATGCCGGTTGCGGCGGAGACAAAGTTCTGCACGGTCAAGGCCGTCATCTGAGTTAGGTAGCTCATCGTAGTCTCGCCGCCATAACCTTGCCAGTTGGTGTTGGTCGCAAAGCTGACCGCCGTATTCCAGGATGAATCAGGCGAGACCGCGCCAAAGCCCTGCGGGTTAAGCGGCAAAAATCCCTGTAAGCGCTGCAGGGCATATACCACCAGTAACCCGAGCACATTGAAGGCCATCAGGGCGATGGCATAGACTTTCCAGTTCATTTCCTGATCGGCATGAACACCCGCCAGGCGGTACAGCAACCGCTCGACCGGTCCAAACACCGGATCGAGAAATGTCTTCTGGCCCTGATAGACCCTTGCCATAAACGAACCGAGCGGCTTGGCAAGTGCTATCAAGACCGCCATGTAGAAAATGAGTTGGATCCAGCTAAAGATGTTCATCCGAACCACTCCGGCTTGATCATCGCAAGCACCAGGTACACAAAGAGCGCCAGGGTGATCAACCCAACAATGATGTACAACGCGTTCATTGATCCAGCCTCCCTTATTCCATCAGCCGATCCAGGGCTACGATCAGCCAGTAGCTGAGCGCCAGGAATAGCAGGGTCAGACCAACGTAAATTAGATCAGACATGATTTTTTTCTCCTGTTTTTCCCATTCTAGCGGGGCGAACATCAAGTTTTAGACAAGAGATGAGCCCGTTGTATCAAGAAAGCATCAAGAAACGAAAAACCCCTGCGGATTTCGCAGGGGACGGAGCAGGCCATCCGTTTTTTGATGGCGATCTTTCAAGGATTCATGCGAATGGCGCCTAAATGATCCCCAGAAAAGTTTCCACCGCACGCGGATCGAATTGCCGGCCGGACTGCTCCTTGATGTAATCGATCACTTTTTCCTTGGGCCACGCCGAACGGTAGGAACGGTCATGGGAAAGTGCATCGTAGGCATCGACCACGGAGAATATGCGCGCCGCCAACGGGATTTGTTCTCCCTTCAGGCCGCGCGGGTAGCCGGATCCATCCCATTTTTCGTGATGGCAGTAGGGGATGTCGAGGGCTAAACGCAGGTATGCGATTCGGGACAGCAAGTTATAAGCATTGGTTGGATGCTGGCGCATGATCTCCCATTCTTCTTCCGTGAGCGGGCCCGGCTTGAGCAGGATGTGATCCGGCACGCCCATTTTGCCGATGTCGTGCAACAGGATGCCGCGGCGGAGATTGGGGAGCTCGGAATCAGGAATTCCTATTTTGCGCGCCAAAGTGATGGTGGTGTCCAATAAGCGCAGCGTGTGACCGCTGGTATCCTGATCCCTTAGTTCCAGGGCGCGTGACCAGCCTTCGATCGTGGCATCATAGGCGACCTCGAGTTCGGTATTGGCGTGCTCGAGATTATTGAAGAGCATGGCATTATCCATGGCAATGGCTGCCTGGCCTGCCAGCAGGTTGAGCAAATTGGCCCATTCCGGTTTGGGCGGCAGGGCGGAGCGGTGATAGATCTCCAACACGCCCTTGACCTCGCCCTTCGCGATGAGCGGCAGGCATCGATAGGAAACGAAGCCTTCCCGTTCCGTCATTTTTCGGAAAGATGGCGGAAGCTCCACCTTGGACAATTCATCAATATTGATGGTTTGGCGCATTAATGCAACGCGGCCTGCCAGACCTTCTCCAAGGCGGACCACCGAGCGGGAGACATCGGTACGGAATCCCACACTGCCCGCATATTCGAGGCTGAGCCTGGACGGGTCATAGAGCAGGATCCCAGCCGCGTCCACTTTGAGCAGGCGGCTGATGGATTCCAGGATGACCTGCAGGCTGACGCGCAAGTCGGTGGTGGAGCCGATGGCCAGGTCGATGGAATGCAGGGCGGAGAACTGCTCCACGCGTTCCTCCAGCTGGTCAAACAGACGCGCATTCTGGATGGCGACGGCGGCTGAATTGGCGACCAATCCGATCAATCGGGCGTCGGACGGGGTGTAACGGCGCGGCAAATGGCTTTGCACTTGAATCACGCCGATCACGCGATCGCTGGAAACGATCGGCGCGTACAGTGCCGATTTGGTGTGCAGGTCGGAAATGTCCAGCATGCTGGGCTTGGCATTTTTGTTCCTGTAGAATTCGTCAAGCTGATTCACGATCATCGGCTCGCCTGTGTAAATAATCTGGCTGAGCGTTCCTTCTTCCGGCTTGGCGAGCGGGATGTCGATCGCCGTGGAAACATCCAGGGCGCGCTCCTCGTGGATGGCATGCACGAGGCGGATATTCTTTTTCTCTTCATCATAGATAAAAATGTAAACGGTGGAGGTGTCGGCCAGAAGGTCAAGGATCGACCGGGCCAGACGCTCGTAAACCGTTTGTGCGTTCAGCGTCTCCGTTAAAGACCGCCCCAGTTGATTTACAACGATCAATTGCTCGTTATTGCGGGCCGTCTCTTCATGCAGGCTGGCGCGCTGGATGGCGTTGGCGACCATGTCCCCAATGGCCGTCAAAAGACTGGCTTCGCGTTCGCTGAAGGCGGGCGGGCGTGATCCGTTTTTCTCTTCGCGGCCGATGCCGATTAAGCCGATGCGCTCTTCCTGGACGATCAGCGGAATGATCAGGACGCTGCGCAGATCCCTCACCAGTTGTGCATTCACCAGTCTGTCATCCGTTCGGATATCTTCGGTGCTGTATCGTTCGCTGCTTTGGGTGAGATATCCGAATAATCCTTCGCCTGGCTTCACATGCCTCCCCACGAGAGGGGCGATCGAGCCGCTGGCCTGTTCGATCACCAATTCTTTCTCGATGGGGTCGAAGGCGGCAAAAAGCGTGCAATCGGCTTTTAATAGAGAAGTTAATTGATCGCTGATAATGGGCAGCATATCGGCGCGGGTGGAGGCCGTTCGGAGCGCGGACGAGATTTGTGCCATGATCCCCAACTCTTCCACCCGGCGGCTGATTTGCTCGAATTGCGTTGTACTGTGCACGACGCTGGCCGCGTGGGCGGCAAATAGGGATAACAAATTGGCATCGTCCTGCGTAAATCTGCGCTCTGAGGCGTCGTACTCGTTTACGGATAATACGCCGATTAATTCGCCCCCGTAAAGTATCGGCACTTGAAGCACGGCCCGCAAGGGAACCTGCTCATATTGTGCGGAACGACCCGGCCAGGTTTGATAATCATCGATGATCAGCGGCTGGCGTGTCCGCGCGACGTATCCGGCGGCTCCTTCGCCTAATTTAAGGCGAGTTCCTGTTTGCAGTTTCATGTCGCTGAACAGGGTCAATTCCAGATCCTGGCGTTCCGCATCATAAAGGTAAAGGCCGCCATGTTTGCTTCGGAGCAATTCGATGGCCCGTTCCACGATGGTCTGTAGGAGCAGATCGCGGTTTTGTTGGGTGGATACGTCGCGGGTCATCTGGTAGAGTGCTTTGAATTCCTCGGCGTTGCGGCGGGTCTCCTCGAACAGACGCGTGTTTTCGACGGCGATCGCGGCCTGGGTGGCCAAAAGCTCCAACAAAAGCTGGTCCTCCGAACTATACATATTGGGCTTGTAGCTTTGGACGGACATGGCCCCGATGATCTTGTCGCTCACACGCAGCGGCACAGCCAGAATGGAACGTGCCATATCCGGCGCGCCAAACGGGACCCCTTCGATCTTGCTTTCCAAATCGTCATCAATCTTGATGGAAACGCCGCTGTCGATCACTTTGCTGGAGAATCCCTGCCCATACGGAATTTTCATGACCGGACTGCGTTCGCCGCGGTCAAAAAGGTAGACCGCTTCCACATAGGTGCGTTGATCGTCGGTCAGGGTAATGGTGAAGACTTCGGTGGGCAATAGTTTGGAGGCCGCATGGTGGATGGAGGCATAGACCTGTTCGAGGTCTTCGCCTACGCGCGCAAGTTCCTGACTCACCGCATGCAACGTGGCCCAGCGCTGTGCATAGCGCGTGGCCTCCCGCAGCAGATTTGCGTTTTCGATCGCGGTCGCGGCCTGATTGGCGAAGGCCATCGCCAGCTCCGCATGGGAGCTATCATAGCTATTCGCTCGATCGGTGGCCAGCGTCAAATAGCCGATCACTTTCTCGTGAACCATTAATGGCATGCCGAGCCAGCTGCGAATGACCTGTCCGTCGTCCCAGGCGTAAAAGCGCGGATCGGTTTGCGCGTCGGCCAGGATCAGCGGAGCGCGGGCTTCGTGTACATATTTTTGCGTGCTGGCTTCGAGTGGAAATGACTGGCCGAGGAGTTTATTCGGGCCGTCGCCTCTGCCTGCCACCAGACGGATGGATCGGTCCTCCTGGATGAAGACCGCCGAGTTATTGTAGGGTATGACTTGGGCCAGTCCGTCCAGCAGCGAATCAAGGATCTCGTTGGTATCCAGGCTGGAGGTCAGGGCGGCTGTGGCTTTTTGGAGCGTCTCTGCCTCCTGCAGTCGTTTCCGTTCGGAGGCCAGGAGGCGGGCGCTATACACGGCACCGGCTGCCGCGCCGGCAAACAACGAAAGCAGGCGCGCATCCCGCTCGGTGAATTTCCGATTATTCTCCTGTGCCGCTGAGGTGGCATGTAGACCGTGCGCTACCAATATGCCGATCAACTCGCCCCGATAAAGCATGGGAACGCCCAGCACGCTGTAGATCGGTTGATCCTTGAATTGAGCCGTGGCTCCGGCCCAGGTTTGGTAGTCGTCGATGATCAATGATTTGCGGAATTCAGCAATATTTCCGATCATGCCTTCGCCGATGTGAAATGGTTGGACTCCAAGAGGTATATGGGAATCCGTGCTGGCTACGACCTCCATCTGGGAGTGCTGCGAATCGTAGAGATGGACCACCCCGCCCGGCACGCTCAAGATGCGCGCGATGTCCCGTGCCATGGTTTCCAACAATAAGGGTACGTCATTCAGCGTTGCCAGTTCACTGGTGATCTCGTAGAGCGTCCCCGACTCGATCGCGCGGCGTTGAGATTGATTGAATAAACGCGCGTTGTGAATGGCCGAGGCGGCCTGCGTCGCCAGGGTGAGCAGCAGGCGTTCGTCGTCCTCGCTGAAGGCCTCGCTTTGGTTGCTTTCGACGCTGATCACACCGATGACGATCTCGCCAACCTTCATGGGTACATAGAGGCCCGACCTCATGCCGGGGAAGGTTTCGATGAAGCGCGGCTCCTTGCTTAAATCCCCCACGCGGATCGTTTTGCCTCGTTCCATGACTTGACCGACGATTCCCTTCCCCCTGCTCGAGATCCTGGCGAGTGCTTTTTGCGTGCCTGCGGCAGGAGCACTTTCTCCTGCACCGAAGGCGAGCAAATCCAATTCGTCGCTGTCCTCCCGGAGCAGGCGCACCGCGGCATAGCGCCAATACAAGTGCTTCTTGAGTACATGGATGATCTGGTCCCCGATGCTCCGCATGTCCATCGTTCGGCTGAAAGCCAGACCGCTTTCATAAAGCACCTGCAGCTCGACCAGGCGGCGCTGGGTTTGTTGCTCAATCTCTTTTCGGGAAGTGATATCACGCGCGACCCACACCACCGTGCCTTTCGCAAGCGGGGTGGTGATGCAGGAGAACCACATGATTTTGCCGCGGACCAGCTGTGCATATTCGAACTGGACTGGCTTGTGATCCCGCAGGGCGCGTTGAATATACTTGACCAATTGGTCGGCCTTCTGCCGCGAGAAGATATCATGCATCCTCCTGCCAAGCAGCTCGTCCACGGGCTGGAACAACAGATCGGGATTCGTGGAGGTGATCTTAAGGTAGCGGCCATCTTGATCCAGCACCATGATCAGATCGGGAATGGCGGAGAAGAGGGCGCGCAGTTCGCTTTCGGAGGTGCGTAAGGCTTCTTCCACCTTCTTCCGTTCCGTGATGTCTTCAACGGTGCCTTCGTAGTATAGAGTTTTGCCTTTCTCATCGCGTACCACGCGGGCGCTCTCGCGCACATAAATGGCATTTCCGTGCTTGGTTCTCCAGGAGGCCTCGCGCCCCTGGATCGCTCCTTCCCGTTCGATCAGCTTCTTGAACTCTCTGCGCGAATACTCCGCGTTATTTCCATCCTTTTCCAAATTCCGCTGGGTCAGTTCCTGCAGGGATTCATACTCCAACATCTTCACCAGCGCTGGATTGGACATCAGGATCTGGCCGTCAGGCGTCGTGCGATAGATCCCGATGTTGGTATTCTCATAGAGACTTCGGAAGCGTTCCTCGTTTTCGCGTAACGTTCTCTCGATGCGCTTGCGTTCGGTAATGTCCTCGACAATTGCCTGAATGCAGGGCTTCCCCCTAATCACCACTTTCGAGAGCGAGAGCAGGGCGTCATAGATGGAACCATCTTTTCGTTTGAACCGGACCTCGTGATTGGAGACCTGGCCCTGTTTGCGAAACAGGGCCAGCACCTGCTTGCGCTGGACTGGATCCGCGTAGAGACGGCCCACGTTTCCCACTCGCAGGATGTCTTCCCGCGTATACCCGCCAGGTTTCAAGATGGCACTGTTAAAGGTCAGGAACTTGCCCGACCTGTCTACCAGCCCGATGCCGATCGAGGCCGACTCAAAAAGAAGTTCGTATTGGGCCTCGTTCTCACGCAGTCTTTCTTCCGCCTGCCGATGCTCGCTGATGTCGTGATAGTTTACGACAATGGCCCGCACCGCGGGGTTGTGCAGCTGGTTGGTTCCGGTCGCTTCGATCCAATGCCAGGTGCCATCCGGATGTTTGTAGCGGATCTGACCTGTGACCGGTTTGCCGGGCTTGCGCGTTAATTCCGTAAAAAGTTTGAAGCCGGCGGCATAGTCCCGCGGGTGGATGAATCTAAAGACATCCTTGCCTTTCAAATCGGCCACGCTGACACCGGCGATCCGTTGCGCCGAGGGACTCTCGTACAGAACCTTGCCTGTGGGCGAAACCACCGCGATGGCCTCGTTACTTTGTTCGATCAGGGCGCGGAAATATTTTTCCTGGTCCTCCCGGGCCTGCTCCGCCTGTCGGCGTTCGCTGATGTCGCGCACGATGGCGGTATGAATTCTTCGGCCGGTTGCGTTTACCGTCGAGATCGAGATCTCGATGGGAAACTCGGATCCGTCCGCGCGCAGCCCGGTCAGCTGACCCAGGTTCGCCGCGGTCCGTTTTGTGGTTCCCGATTTGCCAAAATTCAACACATACTGCTTGTGCCGCTTGCGAAAACGCCGGGGCATCAACAATGCCAACGATTTGCCAACGACCTCCGCCGCGGAACGCTGGAACATCTTTTCGGCAGCAGGATTAAAAAGCACGATGCGCTGGGTGTCATCGATCATGAGGATGGCATCCATGGCGGTCTCGACGACATCCGCCAGCTCAGCCTGGCTCTCTTTTAACGCCTTGTGGATTAGCCTGGATTCGGTAATATCTCGGGCAACGATCAGCGCCGCCTTGCGCCTCTTGTACATCAGCTTATGAGAAATGATGTCCACATAGATGAGCGTCCCGTCTTTCTTGAGATGCTGCCATTCCCCCGAATATTGGAGGCGCTGTCGCTTGGCGCGCACATGCGTCTTCAGACGCGCGATTTCCTCCTTCGGGCGGATGTCTGAGAGACGCATCCGCAGAAACTCGGCGCGTGAATAGCCATACTGTTTCACCGCCGCTTCGTTGACCTCCAGAAAGCTCAGCGTATCAAGGTCGTAGATCCACATCGGCAAAGGATTATTTTGGAAAAGGAAAGAAAACCGATCCGACTTTGGAACCGTTCTCTTTCTCCGATTCTTAATGAGCGTGCTCATTTTTCCTTTTTTGGATATAGAATACTCTGTTCACCGCACGACCGTTGTTGAATGAGATCTTGCCAGTCGAGATGATCTCGAAGATGAGGTTTAAACGAGACGTCTGTGGGGGCTCCTTCATCCCCCACAGGTATGGCCTGCATATTATAGTGCAGTTTGCCTGTTACGCGCCTTTCAATTTCACAAAAGGCCCCCGCCCGGGCCTCTGCTATAATGCTTTCTATGATTTTGGTCACCGGCGCGACGGGTTTTGTCGGACGTTCTTTGATTCGGCACTTGTTCGAGACCGGACGCGAGGTCCGCGTGCTGCTGCGTCCCTCGCGTCGTTCGCCTCGACTTCCCACCGGCGTGCCGGTGGAAGCCGCCGTCGCCAGCCTGTCCGATGAACGTGCCCTGCGCGCAGCCCTGAAGGACGTCGAGGCCATATTTCATCTGGCCAGCGCCGAGTCGCAGGGACGCGACGCCAATCTGCTCGCCGTAGATGTGCGCGGCACCGATAATCTTGCGCGCATGGCGGTGGATGCCGGGGTGGGGCGCATGGTTTATCTGAGCCACATTGGCGCCAGCCGCTCCTCGGCCTACCCTGTGTTCAAAGCCAAGGGCATTGCCGAAGAACACATTCGCCGTTCGGGTGTGCCTCATACGATCTTTCGCTCATCCATCATTTTCGGACCGGAGGATCACTTTACCACCAGCCTGGCCCATCTCCTGCGCCTGGCACCCGTCGTCTTCCCTCTGCCCGGCGGCGGACGTTCCCTGCTTCAACCCTTGTGGGTGGAGGATCTGGCGAGCGTCCTGCTTTGGTCGCTCGATAATCCGGAGACGATCAATCATACCTATGAAATCGGCGGCAGCGAATATTTCAGCCTGAAGCAAATTGTGGAGATGATCATGGATTTGCAGCATGCCCGCCGCTGGCTGATCACGCTTTCGCCGATCATGCTGCGCGCCCTGACGGTCACTCTGGAATCGTTCTGGCTGAACTTTCCCGTCTCCTCGTTCTGGCTGGATTATGTGGCGGTGAACCGCACCTGCCCCGTGGATAACCTGCCGCGCCAGTTTGGATTGATGCCGGCGCGCTTCAGCTATCGTCTTGACTATCTTAAGCGTTCGCTGTGGTATGAATCAGCGTGGAAGCGGATCGCGGAATCTTCCTCGGCTGTATCTGAAAAAATCCTTGAGCGAGTCCGCACCTTTCGGTTTTGACCATGCCTGCTTGGAATATCCGTTTGTTGGAAACGATCGAAGCCATGTCCGCGGTCGAAGCGCTCCAGCGCGAGGTCTGGCCCGGCAGCGAAACGGACGTTGTCCCCGCGCATTTGCTGATCACCGTCGTGCATAACGGCGGCCTGGTGCTCGGGGCGTTCGTGGACGAGAATCCCTCGACAGGCTCTAACGAACGATTGATCGGTTTTGTGTTCGGTTTCCCAGGGCTGGAATCCACGCCGGACGGACCGCGCCCGAAGCATTGTTCGCATATGGCCGGCGTCCATCCCGATTATCGCGACAGCGGCGTTGGTTTTGCGCTCAAGCGTGCGCAATGGCAGGTGGTTCGGCATCAGGGGCTCGATCATGTCACCTGGACGTATGATCCGCTGCTCAGCCGCAACGCGAACTTGAACATTGCGCGGCTTGGGTCGGTCTGTTCCACCTATCGCCGCTCGGAATACGGTGACATGCGTGATGGTTTGAATGCCGGACTTCCTTCCGATCGGTTTCAGGTGGATTGGTGGATCAATACCAAGCGCGTCGAACGGCGATTGAGCAAACATGCCCGCCCCGCCTTGAGCTTGAACCATCTGGCGCGTGTGGGTGTGCGCCCGCTTTATCCGCTTTCCTTCGGACCCGGCGGCTGGCCGCCTCCGCCGGAACATGTTCCGGTCATTGCCGCACAGCTCGTCGCGGCTGAAATTCCCTCCGATTTCATGGCGCTCAAATCCGCTGACTTCGCCCTGGCCCGCGACTGGCGGTTCTTTACACGCGAATTCTTTGAGACGGCCTTCGCGCAGGGGTACATCGCCACCGATTTTGTTTTTGATCAAAGTGGGGGCCTGCCGCGCAGCTTCTATGTCCTGACCGACGGTGAAAGCACACTGGAGGGATGAGATCCTGTGTGAACCCTCCTCCCGAGGGAGAAGCCTACGAGCCATTCCTTGTTTTCCCCATCCATTTTTCCACGCCTCTTGCGCCGGCTGGATAAAGCCATCTCGTCATTTTTCTTTCTCGATCAATGGCTGATCCTAACGGCCAAGGGCCGCCGCTATGATTCCTTGCAATGGCCGGCGTTTCGCTCCATTGTTCCGGAGAAAGATCGCTATTGGGCGGATCCGTTCATTGTCGGGAGGGGGGATCAAAACTACATCTTCATCGAGGAGAAAATGTATGCCACCGGCCGGGGGCGCATTGCCTGTCTGACGCTGGATGAGCGGGGTGCGCTGCGATCGCATCGGGCCGTGCTCGAACGTCCTTATCATCTTTCGTATCCGTTTATCTTTGAATTCCGCGGCGAGACCTATATGCTTCCCGAGACCGCGCAAAACCGCGCCTTGGAGCTCTATCGCTGCGTGCATTTTCCTGATCAATGGGAATTCTGCAGGACGCTCATGCGGGACGTCTATGCGGTCGACGCGACCTTGCTGGAACATGCGAACAAGTGGTGGTTGTTCGCCAATATCAAGGAGGACGGCGGCTCGAGCCTCGACTCATTGCACTTGTTCTTCAGCGACGGTCCCTTATCGGATCATTGGACACCGCATCCGCGCAATCCGATCGTTCGTGATGTTCGTTCGGCCCGGCCGGCAGGCCGCCTCTTTCTGTGGAATGGAAAGTTGATCCGCCCGGCGCAGGACAACTCGCGCCGCTATGGCTACGCCATCAGATTTAATCGCGTCCTCCGCTTGAGCGAGACCGAATACGAAGAGACCCAGGAGCTTTCCTTCGAGCCGCCGCGCCGGACCAAGATTCTCGCGACCCATACATTCAATCAAGCCGGGGATTGGACTGCGATCGATGCCGTCGTTCGTCGCTGGAAATTCTTTTCGCGCTGACGTATAATCCCTGCGTGCCCATTTTGGATAAACACACATTCGATTTCTTCAGCCGCAGTGCAGAACAAACCCGCCGCATTGGCATGCGCCTGGGGGGCCTGCTTCATCGATCGGATTTGATTTGTCTGCAAGGCGATCTGGGGGCGGGCAAGACCACTTTTGTGCAGGGTCTGGCGCAGGGCTGGGGATCGCTGGATGCCGTATCCAGCCCGACGTTCGTTCTGGTTAACGAATATAGCCGTCCCGACGAGAGTCAACTTTTCCATATGGATGCGTACCGCCTCGAGTCTGCGGCCGAAGCCGCTGAGCTCGACCTCGACTCCATGCTGGCCCGCGGCGCGCTGATCGTCGAATGGGCGGATCGGGTGGTCTCGGTCCTGCCGGATGAACGCCTGTGGGTCCAGCTGGAATATCGAGCCGAAGAACAAAGGCAGATGGGTTTTCGGGCCAAGGGTCCACGCTACGATGCGTTGCTGGCTGAGCTGCAGGGGAACATGTTTGGAGCCGCCTGATGCTGCTCGCCGTTGATACTTCCACCGCCCAGGTCGGACTTGCGCTTTATGATGGGTCGCAAGTAATTGCCGAGATGACGTGGCAAAGCCATCAGCACCATACCGTGGAGCTGGCGCCGGCCTTCATCGAGCTGCTGCGGCGTGCGGAGGTTAGGGTTTCGGAACTGCAAGTATTGGGCGTCGCGCTCGGACCCGGTTCGTTTACCAGCCTGCGCGTGGGCTTGGCATTTGTCAAAGGATTGGCGTTGACGCGAAAACTGCCCGTCATCGGGATTCCATCTCTTGATATACTTGCCGCTGTACAACCGATTGCCAAAATACCGTTGGCGGTCTTTTTACAGGCCGGCCGGGCGCGGATTGCGTTGGGATGGTATAAAGCAAGAGGAAATCAGTGGAAGGCCGAAGGTGCGGTCCGAATCGCCACGGTGGATTCGCTGGTCGATTCCATCGATACGCCAACCTTGGTGGCTGGCGAATTGCAGCCTGAGGAGCGGCAGCGATTAACCGTGCGCAAGAAGGAGACTGTGCGCCTGGCTGCGCCGTCCATGTGCCTCCGGCGGCCCGCCGTGCTGGCGGAATTGGCATGGGCGCGCTGGCGGGCCGGCAAAGTGGACGAAGTCGCCTCGCTGGCGCCGATCTATCTGCATACCGCTGAATCCATTCCGGCATGAATGTGATCATCCGCAAGATGACCGTTGACGATGTGCCTGCCGCCGCCCAGCTGGATCGCATCTCCTTCAGTATGCCGTGGCCGGAACATGCCTTTTATTATGAGGTCAAAGACAACCCCGCCGCGCGGTGTTTTGTGGCCGAGGCGGACGACCGGCACGTGATCGGCATGGTTGTTTCGTGGATCATTCTGGATGAATTGCACATTGCCACACTGGCGGTCGATCCAGAGTATCGCCGGCAGGGGATCGGCGAGCGGATTTTAACGAAAGCGCTTCAGGACGGGCAGGCCGCCGGAACGCAATACGCATTGCTGGAAGTACGGGCGGGGAACGTTGCCGCACAAAATCTCTATCGCAAGTTCGGATTCAAACCGGTGGGCCGGCGTCCGAAGTATTACAAGGATAACGGCGAGGATGCCATCTTGATGAACTTGGATGATTTGGAGTCGCCATGAGCGCCGAAGAAATCTTAGCGCAAGTTGCCAAGGAAGTTGCGGTGTGCGAGAAATGTGGGCTGTATCACTCGCGCAAGAAGTCGGTGCCGGGCGAAGGGCCCGCGCATTCCGAGATCATGTTCATCGGGGAAGGCCCCGGCTTCTATGAAAATGAACAGGGACGCCCCTTCGTCGGCGCGGCCGGACAATTCCTCGATCAACTCCTGGCTCAGGCTGGACTCCAACGATCCAAGGTCTGGATCGGGAATGTGGTCAAGTGCCGGCCGCCCGGCAACCGCGATCCGCAGCCGGAGGAGTTGGCGGCCTGCGACGTGTATCTGGAACGCCAGATCCAGGCGATCAATCCAAGCATCATCATCACGTTGGGACGTTACTCGATGGGCAAGTTCATGCCCGGCGCGAAGATCAGCGCAGTGCATGGACAGATGCGCAGGGTCGGCGAGCGCTATGTGATCGCGATGTTCCATCCGGCCGCGGCGTTGCATCAGGCCTCCTTGAAGCCGGCCCTCTTGGCGGACTTCGCCAAACTCCCCGAATTGCTTGAGCAGGCGCGCAAAGGGTTGGGACGTTCCGCGCGGGAAGTGAAGCCGGAAGAACCAAAGGTTGAACCCAAACAATTGAACCTATTTTAATTCCCCTCACCCTTTGAGCCTCTCCTTCACGGAGAGGAGTGGCGGTGAGGGAAAAGGAAAAGAATGTCGATCAAAGATACTCTCATCAAGAAGTTTCAAGATAAATCTGCGAAGGTGGGAATCCTTGGCATGGGATACGTGGGGATGCCGCTGGCCGTGGTGTTTGCCGAAGCGGGTTTTCAGGTTTTGGGGATCGACCCCGATCAGCGCAAGACCGCTGCGTTCCAGAGGGATATTTCGTACATTCAAGATGTGCCGACGGAAACCGTCGCGCGTTTGCACCGGAGCGGCCAGCTCAATATGACCAGCGATTTCGCGGCCCTGCAGGACATGGATGCGGTCAGCATTTGCGTGCCTACGCCTCTGCGGCAGACCGGCGATCCGGATATGTCCTTCATCAATTCGGCGGTGGAACAACTTGCGAAATACGTCCATAAAGGCATGGTCGTGGTATTGGAATCGACCACCTATCCGCGCACGACGCGCGAACTGGTGCTTCCGCGACTCACGGAGCCATCCGGACTGAGGGTGGGCGAGGACATCTTCATCTGTTTCTCGCCTGAACGGGTCGACCCGGGACGCCGGGATTGGACCACCTGGAACACGCCGAAGGTGATCGGCGGGATTACGGCCTCCTGCGCCGAAGTCGCCCAGGCTTGGTATGGCGGCGCGATCAAAACCATCGTGCCGGTCTCCTCGGCCGAAGCGGCGGAGATGGCGAAGCTGCTTGAAAATACGTTTCGCATGATCAATATCGGCCTGGTCAATGAGCTGGCGATCATCTGTGAGCGCCTGGGCGTGGATGTGTGGGAGGTGATTGACGCCGCCGCCACCAAGCCGTTTGGTTTCATGAAGTTCACACCGGGACCTGGCCTCGGCGGACACTGCATCCCGATCGACCCATTATATTTATCGTGGAAAATGAAGGAGATGAATTACAACGCGCGTTTCATCGAACTGGCTTCCGAGATCAACACGAACATGCCGCGTTATGTGGTCAGCCGCATCCTGGAGGCGATGAACGATCGCGGCAAGACATTAAAAGGAAGCAGGGTATTGGTGCTGGGCGCCGCCTACAAGCCCGATATTGACGATGTGCGCGAGTCGCCGGCGCTGGATGTGATCGCTTTGCTCAGGAAAAAAGGCGCCGAGGTCTCGTATCACGATCCGTACATTCCGCAAATTCATCACGAACATGAAGGCTGGAAGATGGAAACGGTCAAGGATGTGATGAAAGCCGTCCGGGAATCGGATGCCGTCGTGATCGTGACCGATCATAAAGTATATGATTATCCCGCCATTGTTTCTCAAGCGAAGTTCGTTTTTGACAGCCGCAACGCCCTGGGCAAATTAGGCAAGGAAAGCGAGAAGGTCGCGAGACTGTAATTATGGGAAAGTATTTGGTCACCGGCGCGGCCGGGTTCATCGGCGCGCGCACCTCGGAGATGTTGATCCAGGACGGGCACACGGTCGTCGGCCTCGACAACCTGAACGACGCCTACGATCCGCGCATGAAGGAATATCGCTTAAAGAAACTGCAAGCGCTGCCGCGTTTTGAATTCGTCCGCGACGATATCTCCGATCGCGCGATTCTCAGCCGCCAGGCTGCCGTCCTGGGTCAGCCATTCGACGCGGTGATCAACCTGGCGGCGCGCGCCGGCGTGCGCTACAGCGTCGAAAACCCGTGGTCGTTTGTCGAAACCAATGTGATCGGAACGTTGAACATGCTGGAGTTGTGCAAACAGGGCGGGATCAAGAAATTCATCTTCGCCTCCACCTCCAGCATTTACGGAGCGAATCCTCCCTATCCGACACCGGAATCGGCGTCGAGCAGCGAACCGCTTCAGCCATACGCCGCGAGCAAAAAGGGCGCCGAGGCCCTGTGCCACTCCTATCATCATTTATATGATATCGACGTCAGCGTGGTTCGATACTTCACGGTCTATGGACCGGCGGGCAGGCCGGACTTGGCGTTGTTCCGTTTTGTGCAGTGGATCCAGGAGGGCAGACCCGTGCGCGTCCATGGTGACGGGAACCAGTCACGCGGCTTCACGTACATCGACGACATCGCGCGGGCGACCCTGCTGGCCCTCCAACCGCTCGGTTACGAAATCATCAACGTCGGCGGCCACGAAGTCATCACCATCAACGATTCGATCAAACTCATCGAAGAGTTGAGCGGCAAGAAGGCGGACGTTCAATATGGTCCTCCGAATCTGGCGGACATGTTCACCAATTGGGCGGATATCAGCAAGGCAAAACAGCTGTTGGCTTGGGAGCCTCGAGTGGGTCTGAGCGAGGGTGTGAAGAAATTGATTGAGTGGTACGCCGCCGAGCGGTCGTGGGCGAGCGAGATACTGACTCCATGAGTTGGTTTCAAAAGCTGCGCCAGGATGAACTGTTAGGCAAGGTCATTGCCAACAGCGCGCATTTGTTCAGCGCGAACTCGATCAGCTTGGCGCTCAGTGTCATCCAGGGGATTTTGGCCGCGCGCCTGCTCGGCCCGGCCGGTTATGGGCTGATCGGGATCGTCATGCAATTCGCCTCGACGGTCAACGGCGTGTTCTCGTTCCGCATGAGCGAGGTGGTGGTCCGCTATGCAGGTGAATATCTTGAGAAGAAGGAGAACGAACAGGCAGGCGCCCTGATCAAAGCCGCAGGCTTGACCGAAGCGACCGTCTCGTTCCTGGCCTTCCTCGTGGTAGTGCTGGCCGCTGGACTTGCCACGCGCTTCATCGCCAAAACACCCGGCGTTCAATGGATGTTCGTCGTTTATGCCATCGGACTGTTGGCTAATTTCAACACCGAAACGTCCACCGGCATTTTGCAGATCACGGATCAGATCAAATTGCAGGGGACCATCAACCTCATTCAAAGCATCGTGACCGTGCTGTTGATCGTGGGGGCCTTCATCCTAAAGGGCACACTGACATTTGTGCTGATCACGTATTTGATCGGCAAAGTGATGATGGGGCTGGGAATTTTCATCATGGCGCAGATTCATCTGCACCGAAAACTCGGCCGCGGCTGGTGGAAAGCTTCGTTCGCCTCGTTGCCATCGTTTCGTGAATTGGCGCGCTTCGCGATCAGTTCCAATCTGAGCGCCACCATCATTTTGGTCTTTCGGGAAAGCGAAATTCTATGGGTGGGTTACTTCCTGAACGCCAGCGCGGCGGGCTACTACAAAGTCGCCTACAATATCATCAGTCTGCTGTCCATCCCCGCGGATCCGCTGATCCTCACGGTCTATCCTGAGATCAACCGCCTGATCGTTCAAAAAGCCTGGCCGCGCCTGCGCGATTTTCTGCGAAAGATCACAACCCTATCCTTTGCCTATAGCATGCTCATTGCGCTGGGATTGATTCTGTTCGGACATTGGATATTGTTGGTGTTTGGCAGTCAATATGTCATTGCCTATCCTGCGCTCATGGCATTATTGGTTGGCATTGCCTTCAATTACACTTTATTCTGGAATCGGCCGCTTCTGCTGTCATTCAACCTGCCGGTGTTTCCGCTCTGGGCCACGCTGATGGCGGGCTTGCTTAAAGTCGGGCTGGCATTTCCGCTCGTGCCGCGTTATGGATACGTGATGGAGGGGGCGCTGCTCTCCCTGTACTACGTGGTGTCGGTTGGACTCATGGCTGGGCGCGGCATGCAGGAACTAAAGAGACGGGAATCGCCGGTATGAAGATCGCCGCCATTACGAATTCACGCATCCCCTCGTTGACCGCGAATTCGATTCAAGCGATGAAGGTCTGTGACGCCTTGACGCAACTGGGTCACGACCTGCGCGTCTTCGCGCCGCGTGAAGCGGCCCCCGCTTCATGGAACGAACTTGCCGCTCAGTATGGCTTGCAGCATCCGTTCGAGATTCAGTGGCTGCCCTCCGTGCGCGCATTCAAACGTTTTGATTTTATGTTTCATGCGCAGTCTGCCGCGCACAAATTCGGCGCAGGCTTGATCTATACCTGGCTCCCGCAATCTGCCGTGACCGGACTCTGGCAGCGTGATCCGGTGATCCTGGAGATGCACGCGGATGTCGCCGGACGATTCGGCGCGTGGTGGCTGCGCCAGTTCTGGAAATCGCGCCGGCACAAGCGGTTGCTGACCACAACCTCCGCGCTGAGAAAAGCTTTGGAACGTTCGACCGGACTTGAGTTCCCGAATGAGGCGGTCCAAATCGCGCCGAACGGCGTCGACCTCGAACGGTATGCGAATCTGCCAAGTCCAGCGGAAGCGCGTCGACAGTTGAATCTTAAAGAAAATCTGACCATTGGCTTCACGGGACATTTCTACGCGGGCCGCGGCCTGGACTTACTGTTCGAGTTGGCGCGCGCCTTGCCCACTGTAAATTTTTTATGGGTCGGCGGAACACCGGATGCCGTGAGTGAATGGAGAACGAAATTAAACGCGGCGGATGTTTTCAATGTGACGCTGACCGGCTTCATCGAAAACAGCCGATTGCCGCTGTATCAATCCGCGGCGGACATTTTGCTGATGCCCTATGCGCGTTCGATTGCCGGAAGCAGCAGGCAGGATATCGCCGAGGGCATCAATCCGATGAAGATGTTCGAATACATGGCGGCGGAACGCGCGATCATCACCAGCGACCTGCCCGTGATCCGCGAAGTGTTGAATGAGTCGAATGCGGTGTTTTGTGCGCCAGGTGATTTGAACGCATGGAAGAATGTGATTGAAAACTTATGGAATGATGAAGGACGCCGAACTTCCCTTGCAAAACAAGCTCGTCGGGACGTAGAACGTTACACATGGATCGCGCGCGAGCAAAGGGCACTGGAGAACTTTTAAGAATCATTTCAAAATAGGATAAGTGTCTATACCAGTGCCTTCCTCTGGACAGCCCGTACCTCTAGTGATAGCATTCATAAAATGATGGTTAAGCGTTATAGGTTGGCGTCTCTTAAGGGTGTGGCAATACGTTAAGCATTACATCATCCATCTGGCAAACACAATCTGTTTTTTGACAACCGGAATTCTGTGAACAACAAGAGAAAGGGATACTATGAAATCTTTGTTTGTTCAACGTCTTCATCAATTTGCAGCTGTTTTGCTGATTGTCGCAACTGGTCTTGCGTCCCAACCCGTTCAGCGTGTCCTGGCGGATGTCCCAACAAGTACGCCTGCCGGGCTCTGGCTCACGGTCACCAGTCCGAACGGTGGCGAGGTGATGACCGTTGGAGATGTATTTCCTATCACCTGGCAATCTTCCGCCAACATTGACACCGTTTATATCGGGTACAAATCCTGCCCCAGCTGCCTGGATTCGATTGTAACTGGCATTCCGAACACCGGCTCCTATAACTGGACGGTGTATGTTGGCAACACGGTGAACACGCAATTTACAATTGAGATCACAGGCTATGATACTGGGGTTGGCTCCGTCACCGATGATTCGGACGCACCCTTCACGGTCCTGCAGCCATCCACTCCGACCCTCACACCCATCTCTACAAATACGGCGACTTCGCCCCTGCCGTCGACCTACACGCCCGCGTCCACTCCGACCCCTGCCGGTACAACCGCGGGCCCCTGGATCGTCACTTCGAACGCAGACGATGGTACGGCAACCCCGTCCAATTGTCCCAGTGCATCCAATTGTCGTTTACGGGATGCGATCGCCGCCGCGCCCCGCGGCAGCGTGATCACCTTCGCCTCCAACCTTGCAGACCAGACCATCACCCTCGCGGCCACATTGACCCTTAACCAGGATGTCACCCTGGATGGCTCAGCACTGGCTTCACAGGTTACGATCAGCGGTAATAATGCTGTGCAACTGTTTTACGTAAATCCTGGTGTCATGGCCAGCCTGAAGAACCTAACGATCATGAATGGCAATGCGATGAGCGGCATCGGGGGCGGCGGCATCAATAACGATGGCACGCTGACCGTGACCGGCAGCACCTTCTCCAGCAACTCTGCGAACAACCATGGCGGCGGCATCAACAACAATGGCACGCTCACGGTGACCGGCAGCACCTTCTCCGGCAATTTCGCGGGATTCCATGGCGGCGGCATCAGTAATAGCGGCGCGCTAACGGTGACGAACAGCACTTTCCAGGGCAATACGGCAACGTACTACGGCGGCGGCATCATCAATAGTGGCACGCTGACCGTGACGAACAGCACCTTCTACGGCAACTCCGCAGGCAACTCCGGAAACTATTACGGCGGCGGTATCTTCAATGAAGGCACGCTGAATTTTGCCAATACCATCATTGCGAATTCTACATTTGATGACTGCCTGAATGACGGCACCCTCGGCACTAATTTGAGCAATCTGGTGGAAGACGGCTCCTGCTCCGCAGGCCTGAGTGGCGACCCCGAACTGAGCGCGCTTGCCAATAATGGTGGCCCCACCCAGACCATGGCTCTACTGGCTGGCTCCCCTGCTATCGATGCGGGGAATGATGCTTCTTGTCCATCCGTTGATCAGCGCGGCGTGTCCCGCCCTCAAGGTGCGCACTGCGATATCGGCGCGTTTGAGTACGTTGGCATTTCGTCCACAGCAACGTTTACTCCGACGGTTGCCGGCAGCAGTGTGCCGACCATTCTACCGACCGAGATTCCAACCTTCACACCCTTACCGACCAGTACTCCCACGCCGACCCCAGTGCCGCCTGCCACGGCGACGTTCACGCCCGTGCCCTCTGATACGATGACGCCCACCGCAACCGCGACACTGACACCCACGAACACCGCCACCGCGACGCCTCTGCCGGCTCCCTACTTCCTGAACTACAGGTCCTATCCGCCGGCCAACGCAGCTAACGCGGTCGCAGTCGGCGATTTCAACTCGGACGGCTTGTTGGATGTGGCCATGACCACGGGTTACAGTCCCGGAAGCCTGTTGATCTATCTGCAGAACAGCGATGGTACGCTGGCCGCGCCTGTATCGTATAACGCTGGCCCCGATCCGCGGTCCCTGGCGGCAGGAGACATCAATCACGACGGTCGGACCGATATCGTGGTCACCAACTCCATCAACAACTATATCACCGTCTTTTTACAGCAGCCCGACGGCACCCTGGCGAACGGCATCACGTATCCATCCGGCAGCCAGCCGGACGCGATTGCCATTGCAGACCTCAACGGGGACGGCCTCCCGGATGTGGTCGTGTCGCACTGGAGTTCGCCTTATATCGGCGTATTCACCCAAAACCAATCCGGCGCTCTGAACGCCATGGTGACCTATCCCGCACCCCAGGCAGGATGGGATGACCTCGCGGTCGGAGACTTGAATGGGGACGGGCTCACCGACGTGGTCAAGATGGATGGGCAGGGATCGAATGAGGTTCTCTCCGTCTACCTGCAGCAGCCCGATGGTACCCTGTCGGCGCCGCGGGCCTTTACCTTGGGATCCTGCGGTTACTGCCTCCTCCAAGCTGTCCGAGTCGGCGACGTGACCGGTGACGGCCGGGCGGACCTCGCCGTGACGTACTACGAGTCCGTCCAAAGCGGTTATGATGCCAAAGTTGCCGTTTTTGCACAGGGCAGCGATGGGCAGCTGCTGCCGCCTGTTTCCTACCCTGTCGCTTTATATCCGCAAGCTCTAGCTCTGGCGGATGTCAATCTGGACGGCCGGACGGACGTGGTGGTGCCGGCAGGCGGCGGCACGGAAATCGGAGTCTCGCTGCAGAGAAGCGATGGCACTCTGCAATCTCCTGCGTTTTATACGATTCCTTATACCAGCCAATACAATCCGGAGGGCCTGGCCGTGGGGGATATCAACCACGACGGGAAACCTGATTTGATCCTGGCCAATTACAACAACGGCCTGGTGGTTCTCTATCAATCCTCGCCTCCCACCCCCACACCGACTTTCACAGCGACCGCGTCGTATACGCCGACGTTTACGCCCACTGCAACAAGTACACCGACGTTCACTCCAACCGCGTCCTATACGCCGACCTTCACTCCGACACTCACAAGTACTCCGACCTTTACGGCGACTTGGACGCCGACATTCACACCCACGGCCTCCTCCACTGCAACGTTCACTCCAACACTCACAAATACTCCGACCTTTACGGCGACCTGGACGCCGACATTCACATCCACAGCCTCCTCGACTCCAACGTTCACAGCCACTTGGACGCCGACATGGACGCCCACCGCCCTTCCTACTGTCTTGGACGATCCTTCGTACCTGATCACGTATCAGGGCTGGTTTGGCAGGAACGATTCGAACGCTTCGGGCGGCGGCTATCGCTACAACAGCGCCGCGGGTGGAACTGCCTCCTATACGAGCAGCACAGCTGCCACCTCCATGGCGTTCATTACCTATAAGGGACCCGACCAGGGCAAAGTGCAGATCCTGGTGGACAATGTGCCGGAGGGCACCTTCGACCTGTACAACGCTGTCCCCAAATACAAACAGGCCATCACGATCACCAACCTGTCGAAGAAAGCGCATACCATCACGGTCAAGGTGACCGGGCAGAAGAATCCAGCCTCCAAGGGATATGAGGTTCGAGTAGATGCTTTCGAGGCGGGCACGGTCGTGATCGAAGATACGAATCCAGCAGTCACCTATGAAACTTGGATCGGCTCAGCGAATTCCAATGCCTACGGCGGCACCTATCGATCTTCCAACACTGCTGGTGCATCCATTACTTTTACGATCACAGGGAATCAGTTCCGGCTGATCACTGCCCGTGGAACCATGTATGGATTCGTGGATGTTTATAAGGATGGCGTGTACGCTGGCACCTATGACTTGTACAATCCCACTCAGCAATGGCAATACCCGTTGCTCATCAACGGATTGGGCAGCGGTACTCACACGATCGTGATCCAGGTTAAAGGTATGCATAATCGGCTCTCGACCGGCAACACGGTTGTCTTCGACGCCATGAGTTATCCGTAATCACGGATGTGGCTATCGTGAGTTCCTGGCATTTTCCTCCCTGCTTTTACGAGCGGGGAGGATTTCTATATGAATTAGGCGAGGATGAAGCCTTGAAATGATCCAAGGGCCTATTTTGCCTCCAAGTAAATCAGGTGGGGTAGAATATGCCCGTTATGCAAACCAGAAAACTGTTTCTCAAAGATTTGATTTTCATCGTTCCCCTCTCGCTCGTGCTCGGCATGGGGCTTGCTTCCATCCAAGCGGGCACGTGGTGGATCGGCTGGCTGGGATTCTCCGCCCTCTTCATCGCGGGATTGATGGCGTTGGTCGCCGCCTGGAGGTGGGCTGGTGCCGGAAAACTTTTGGCATGGATGATTGGGCTGGCGCTTTTCCTGCGACTCGCATCGGGCGTTGCCGTGTACCTTGCCCTGCCGATCAACGGTCACAACGTTCCCGATGACAAGGCCGGTTTTGTTTTCACCGATGCGCACCGCCGCGACGATCAAGCCTGGCAATTGGCGAGTTCCGCCAGCCCGCTGTGGTCCGCCTTCGATAAAACGTACTACACCGATCAATACGGCGGCTTGTTGGCGTTCAGCGCGGCGGCCTATCGTCTGCTTTCTCCGGATGCACATCGCCCGTTATTGATCCTGCTGCTCGCGGCATTGACCGCCGCCCTCGGCGTTCCCTTTCTTTATAAAGCCACGCGTGGGCTCTGGACCGATCAACTGGCGCTCGTGACCGGCTGGCTTTTCGTTCTCTACCCTGAATCCGTTCTCACCGGCGGCGCGCAAATGCGCGAGCCGTTTCTTTTAACATTCATCGCGATGTCGTCCTGGGGCTTCGCCGATTGGCTGACGAACGGTAAACGCCATGGATGGCTGTGGATGGCCATTGGCTTTGTCGGGCTTTTGATGGTCTCACCGGCGATTGCCGTGGCGGCGTTCGTCCTCTTCGCCGGCTGGATTTATCTGCGCGGTGAATACAAACGAATCCCCTGGCAGGTATTCGTTGCGCTTGCCATTGTGTTCGTCCTGGCTTTATTCGTTCTTTCCTGGGGCCTGGATCGCAGTCATGATTTTGGTACGGCCTCTCCCCTGGGCGTGATTCTGGATTGGTTCCGCGCGGCGGCGAAGTTCGATACGTATCGTCTCGAGCGCGGTTCCGGTTGGATTCAATCCCTGTTCAGGAAAATGGATCCCAGCCAGCAATTCTTGTTTACGATTGTGTACGGAATCTTGCAGCCGGTCCTGCCTGCCGCGTTCATTGAACCGACTACATTGACTTGGAAGATCATCGCCATCGTGCGGGCCCTGGGATGGTACCTGCTTCTGCCCTTGATGATCTACAGCCTGATTGCGGCATGGCGCGCGCCGCGCGGGCCCGAGCGTCGGGTCTGGCTATGGATCGTGTCCGTCTCATGGCTGTGGATCTTGATCTGCTCCATTCGCGGCGGCGGAGATCAATGGGATAATCCTCGTTATCGGCTGATCCTCTTTGGGTTTGAAGCGCTGGCGGCCGGCTATGCCTGGGTCGGATGGCGCGCGCAGCGTGACGGCTGGTTGCCGCGCATTGCCGCGGTCGAGGGGCTGGCGGTGCTGATCTTCCTGCAGTGGTATATCAGTCGTTATTATCATTGGGGCCGACAAATCCCGTTCTTCCTGATGATCGGCTTGATCGTCTTGGTCAGCGCCGCGATTCTCGGCGGGGGATGGCTCTGGGACCGCCGTGCCGCGGCCGGGCGCCGCTTGACGCGTTCGTAGGAGGGTTTATAATTCAACTCTTGAATTTTGAGTTGGTTGGAAGAGGAGTTCAATGTCCACTGCCCTCATCACGGGAATTACCGGACAGGACGGTTCGTATCTTGCGGAGCTGCTGCTCTCAAAAGGATACCGCGTGGTCGGCATGGCGCGCCGCGCCAGCACCGTGACCTATGAACGGATTCAACATCTTTTGGATGACATCACCATCATCCAGGGCGACCTGACCGATCAGGGTTCCCTGCTTTCGATGCTGGAGGAATACAAGCCGGATGAGATTTACAATCTGGCCGCGCAGTCCTTCGTGCCGACTTCGTGGAATCAGCCGGTCCTGACTGGCGATGTGACCGCCTTGGGCGTGACGCGCCTCTTGGAGGCGATCCGCTTCATCAATTCAAAGATCAAATTCTACCAGGCCTCCTCGAGCGAAATGTTTGGAAAGGTGCTGGAGGTCCCGCAGAAGGAGACCACGCCGTTTTATCCGCGCAGCCCCTATGGTGTCGCCAAGGTGTACGCCCATTGGATCACGGTGAACTATCGCGAATCGTTTAACCTGTTTGCGGTCTCGGGAATCTTGTTCAATCATGAAAGCCCGCGGCGAGGCCTGGAGTTCGTCACGCGCAAGATCGCGGACGGGGTGGCGCGCATCAAGCTGGGCTTGAGCCGGGAATTGCGCCTCGGGAATTTGGAGTCGCGCCGCGACTGGGGCTTTGCCGGGGATTATGTCAATGCGATGTGGCTGATGCTGCAGCAGGAAAAGCCGGATAACTATGTGGTCGGCACCGGCGAGACCCATTCGGTTCGCGAGTTTTGTGAACTGGCTTTTGGGTATGTGGGACTGGATTACAATCAACATGTTGTTCAGGATCCGCTGTATTATCGTCCGGCGGAGGTGGATGAGTTGGTCTCTGATCCGAAAAAGGCTGGCAGTGTTTTGGGCTGGGAGCCAACGATGAATTTCAGCCAGTTGGTGCGCAGCATGGTGGATGCCGACGTGGAGCGATTGAAACCGCTGGCTCGAAATTAGGAGATGTTGTGCCCTATCTTTCACTGATCATCCCTGTTTATAACGAAGAAGAAAATCTCCCCATCCTTTTTGATGCGATCACGAAAGCCATGAGACCGTCCAGGAAATCATGGGAGGTCGTCTTTGTCAATGACGGCAGCACAGATCAAAGTCTGGAAGTGCTGCGGGAAGTGGCCTGCCAAGATTCTCAGCACGTGCGCGTGATCGTCCTCCGCCGGAATTTTGGACAGACCGCAGCCATCTCAGCCGGGATCGATCATGCCAAGGGAGATATCGTGGTTTTGCTCGACGCCGATCTCCAGAACGACCCGGCGGATATCCCGATGCTCCTGTCAAAACTGGAGGAGGGCTACGATGTCGTCAGCGGCTGGCGCAAAGATCGAAAAGACAACGCCATTACACGGACGCTGCCTTCGGTGATCGCCAACGGTTTGATCTCGTGGGTGACCGGTGTTCATCTGCACGATTATGGGTGTACGCTCAAGGCGTACCGTCGCGAGGTCCTGGACGAATTTCGATTATATGGCGAGACACATCGTTTCATTCCGGTCTTTGCTCATTCGGTGGGCGCACGCATCACGGAGCTTCCCGTTCATCATCACCCGCGTCTTCATGGCAGGGCAAAATATGGCTTGGAGCGGACCCTGAAGGTGATCCTCGACCTGTTCACGGTCAAATTCCTGCTCAGCTATGGAAACAAGCCCATCCGCCTGTTCGGCGGCACCGGAATGGCTTTGATGTTCGCCAGTTTGTTGGCGCTGGTATATCTCTTTAGTCGTAAAATCATTGAGGGCACTTCCGTCACCGCCTCGCCGTTCTTCTTGTTGGCAATCATGTTCTTGATCTTGGGCTTTCAATCCATCCTGATGGGGCTGATTGCAGAGCTCCTGGTGCGCACGTATCATGAATCCCAGCGTAAGCCCACCTATACCGTGAGAGAACTTATCGAAGGAAAAAAGGATCACAAATGACAGACTGGCTTTCGGATAATCGCCGCTTCCTCCTTCGATTTGCGGGCACGTTGCTCGCCATTGGTTTGATCGTCCTGCTTCTGCGCGGTCAGGGTTGGGATGAGATCACCAAGGCCTTCAAACAACTTTCCTTTTCTCAAATCCTGCTTGCGTTCCTGTTGATTTTGCTTTCACGTTTTTGCGTTGTGGTGCGCTGGTATATTCTGCTTCGCTCGGGAAGCGTCAAGATCACGTTTTCCGATGCGCTTGCGCTCACGTTCACCGGCTTATTCTCCAACAATTTTTTGCCGACAACGATCGGCGGCGATGTGGTGCGCCTGGCGGGCGCGATGCAGATGGGCTATGACCGGGCGGTCAGTCTCGCTTCGCTGGTGGCGGATCGTTTGATCGGTGTGCTTGCCATGGTCTTTACTTTACCCTTTGGCGTGATTCCCGCCTGGCACATTTTTGTGCCGGCCTCTGCCGCCTCCGCGCTGGCTGTGCCGCCCGTTTTTCAGAGGATGTGGGATTTTGTCAAACGGACGCTGCAGACCTTTTCCACCTGGTTTAAAAACCCGCTGGCTTTATTGGCGGCGCTGGCTTGCACATGGGGGCATGTGATTTGCACTTGCGTGGCTCTGGACATACTCATTTCCGGGCTGGGGGGGCAGATGTCTTTCGGATTGGTGGTTGGCCTGTGGAGTATCGCTTATTTTGTCACGCTGGTACCGATTTCCATCAACGGTTATGGCGTGCAGGAACTTTCCTTGACGTTCTTGTTTTCCAGGGTCGGGAACTTAAGCGCCGCGGTCGGGCTGACGCTGGCGGTGTTGATCCGCGTCATGTATATGGCGGCCAGCGTGCCCGGTGCGGCCTATTTGCCGACCATCATGGCGGCCATGGAACCAGACGAAAAAACGGGCCTCCGGGATTAACCATGAGAGCGATTCCAGCGAAAACGTTTTGGCAGACCTTTCTTTCTGCAAGCATGGTCATTGGTCTGCTGGCCGCTTATCAAACGATACGATGGATTCAGGTATTGGGTCCCACGGTCACGTGGCTGAAATGGTCCATGTTGCTGGCAGTGCTGTTTGCCTCGGTGGTGGCTTGCGGCATATTGCTGGCGGGCTACCGCTTGGGGTGGTCTGAGAAGGTCTTGAATCATCTCGAGTTTAACAAGCCGGGCATGCTCCGGCTGTCGATGCTCGCCTTGTTGGCCGCGGGTTCATTTCTAGCCGTTCCTTATATCAAGATTTTTGTTTTTTCCAAGTCGTTGCCGCAATTTTTCCCGCTCCTGTGGGTTTTCTGGTGGCTTACATTTCTTCAGACGTACTGCTGGAAAGCATGGCTTCGCTCCTCATGGGCAGCCTCGTTTGCCTTGGCGATTCTGTTCCAGGGGGTGGTTTATCAGGTGTACGAAAACCTGTGTCTTGTCACGTCGGACCCCTTCTCCATCAGCTATTCTGAAACCAGCCGTTTTTATTATGGTTCCTTGTGGCTGAGCCAATCTCTCTACGGAATGCGGGTGCCGCTTTCCCCTTGGCACGCCACTCGATACATTCTGCTGGCGATTCCCTTTTTGATCCGCGGATTGCCTCTCTGGGCGCATCGCCTCTGGCAAGCGGCCTTATGGATCGGGATAACGGTCGCCTCCTCCTGGCTCCTGGTGCGGCGTTTGCATCTCGGCAATAAAGCGTTGGCTTTTTTAGTCGCGTGTTGGAGCTTTATCTACCTGCTGCAAGGTCCGGTTTATTACTATTTGCAAGTTTGCGTGATCATTATTCTGTGGGGCGTCGAGATGAAACACCCCTGGCGGTCCCTGATCGCTGTCTTGGTCTCGTCGTTTTGGGCCGGGATGAGCGGCGTCAATTGGTATCCGGTCCCGGCGGCGTTGGCTGCCGCCTTGTATCTGCTTGAACGGCCAGTATCTGAATGGAAAAACGTTTGGCAGTATCTCGTCAGACCGTTGCTGTGGGGGGTGCTCGGATTGGGAAGTGCGTTTGCGGGCCAGGCATTTTACATTTTTATTTCCGGCTATCGCGACCTCAGTGCCTTTCATTCCAGTTTGGACTCGGCGCTGTTATGGAATCGGTTGCTACCCAGCCCTGCCTTTCCGCTCGGCATTTTTCCCGGAGTTGTGTTGATTTCGCTCCCCTTGTGGCTCGGACTTTGGTTTGCTTTGCGCCGGCAGTGGCATCGCCTGCATCCGATTCGCATCCTCAGCTTGAGCTTGATCTTGTTGTTTTTGTTTGTCGGATGTCTGGTGGTCAGCGTGAAGATCGGCGGCGGTGCGGACTTGCATGATATGGATTCATACGAAGTCCTTTTGCAGGTGATCGCGATCTATTTTTTTGCGGATCAAGTCCGGCCTGAAAGTGGAAACGCGGACTGGGGATTAATGCCCTGGCCCGTTCTTGTTCTGGCGATGATCATTCCTTTTGTTTTTCCTCTTGATTACATTGGTAAATGGGTGACTTATGACAACCGACAGGCGAATGCTGATGTAAAGGCTCTGCAGGCTGCCGTCGCTCCTGTGACAGCACGCGGAGGGGAGGTTCTCTTTATCTCAGAACGTCAGTTGATAACATTTGGCTATGTCAAAGGCGTATCTCTGGTGCCGGATGATGAACTCGTGGCTTTAATGGAATTTGCCATGTCCGATAACCGGCCTGCGCTAACCGAGTTTTATTCCAACCTCCATCAGCATCGTTTTGCGCTGATCGTTTCGCGTAAGTTGAACACCGGCATTAAAACCGGTGAGGCGTTTTCGGAGGAAAATAACGCTTGGAATCAAGACATCGCTGTGCCCATCCTGTGTGAGTACAAACCGATTCTTAGTTTGCAAAGCAATAACCTTCAGATTTATGCTCCCAGGTCTGGAAGCGGAGAATCCTGCCCATAAATCGTTAATTCTAGAGGACCATTGTGAAACGTTCTGGTGAATATGCTGATCGCGGAGATTATCACGTCAATCTGAGAAAAGACTGGCCTTATTTGCCGGTTTATCTTGAGAAGATGAGGCTCGCACACCAATTTCTGAACGGGTGCGATAAAAGTGCATCCATTTACGACATGGGCTGCGGAGAGGGCGTGCTGGTCAATAAGTACCGCGAGCTTGGTTATCAGATCACAGGCATGGATTTAAATTATTCCGCCCAATATATTGTTCAAAGAAGTTTTCTTGAATCTGGGTTGGCGGATCAATCTGTGGATGTGTTGATGTGCTTGGATGTATTGGAACATCTCCCGTTTTGGGAACAAGAACGCGCCGTCGCTGAATTTGCACGGATTTTAAAGCCGGGAGCGAAAGCCTTGATTACGGTGCCGAACCTTGCCCATCTTGCCTCGCGCATCTCATTTTTCTTTACGGGCAAGCTTGTGCGGACCTCCAGCATTGATCGGCATCCTGGTGATCGTCCAATCGTTGAATATGTGAAAATGTTTGAGAAGCATTTTCACATTCGCTGGCGCAAGGGCATTTTTCCCACATTTCCCATGCTCTCGGTGCTGACCGTGATTATGCCGTCCAATGTCATTGGCCTGCACAGGCTCTACAATCTTTTACTGGCTTATCCTAATTGGTGTTTCCTCAATGCATTTTTGTTGGAAAAGACCCAAGAGTGTCCTTCTCTGTCCGATGAAAATCCTGCTGATTAATAGTGAATATCCTCCCATCGGCGGCGGTGCTGGAAACGCCAGCGCAAATATAGCGCGCCTCCTTGTTCAGCGCGGCTGCGAAGTGACTGTCCTAACTTCGCATTGGGATGATTTGCCCTATGAAGAGACACGTGATGGAGTAGGGATCATACGGGTAAGGGCCCTGCGTCGCCATATAGATCGTTCGACCGCGATCGAACAGATCTCGTTCATCTTTGCCGCCTCCATGAAGGCGCTGAGGTTGGGACGACAATTCCAGCCGGGTGTCACCCTTGCATTTTTTGGTTTACCATCCGGGGCCATTGCTTTGCTCTTGAAAAAGCTTTATCGCGTCCCCTACATTGTTTCCTTGCGCGGTGGAGATGTCCCGGGTTTTCGTCCCTATGACTTTCGCTTCTACCACCAGGTCGCTGCGCCTTTTTTGCATTGCATATGGAGGGGCGCAGATTCAATTATTGCAAACAGCAACGGTTTGCAGGCACTTGCCCTTGCTTTTGACGGTCATTACCCGATTCCCGTAATTTCCAACGGCGTTGACGTAGCCCAGTTCGCGGTTTCTGATCGTGATTGGTTGTCGCCCCGAATACTATCGGTGGGACGTGTAGTTTATCAAAAGGGATTTGATTTGGCAATGCGCGCCTTGTCTCCGTTGAAAGATCTGGAATGGACATGGACAATTGCCGGCGATGGACCTCAAATGATGGCGTTAAAGGTCATGTCGGAAGAATATGGGATAAAGGATCGCATACACTTTTTAGGCTGGCTCTCGCAGGAACAGATCAAAGGGCAATATGCTGCGGCAAATATTTTTCTATTTCCGTCCAGGCACGAAGGCATGCCGAATGCAGTATTGGAAGCCATGGCCAGTGGATTGCCCGTGGTCGCAACGAAAATTGCAGGCAATGAGGAGTTGGTTGTGGATGGCGAAACGGGCGGGCTTGTGCCGCCTGAAGACGTTGAGTCGCTTCGAGAATCGCTGAGGCCGCTTTTGGTGGACGCGCAGATGCGAGAGCAAATGGGACGCGCCGCGCGTCAACGGGTCGAATCGTCATTTAGTTGGGCAAGCGTTGCTCAAAATTACGAAGAGATTCTCCAACGATCTATTGGAAACTTGAAGGAATAATGTGAGCTATTCTAAAAACAATCCGCATTATAGTTACAGCATTTATGCAGATGCTGAAACCGCCAAACGATTCGATGATTCTCATTTCGGTGGGCCGATCGGCCAATTGATTGTTGAGATGCAGGAGCGTGTTCTTTTTGATTTCCTCGGGAATGTGCATGGTGCAAGTGTTCTTGATGTTGGAACAGGCACTGGACGCGCGGCTTTGGCAATTGCAAAGTGCGGAGCGCGCGTGACGGGCGTCGATGCCTCTGCGGAAATGCTTAAGGTGGCGCAAAAAAATGCTGAAGATGCAAATCTTGATATAAAATTTCTACGCGGCGACGCGCATGCATTAGACTTTCCGGATCAATCTTGTGATGTAGTAGTAAGCCTGCGGATGTTGATGCATACTCCAGATTGGCGCCGTTGCATCAGCGAAATGTGCCGCGTTGCGCGTCATCGCGTGATCTTTGATTATCCGCCGCTGATTAGCGCGGCCGCATTACAAGCCGGCGCACGGCGCGCGGCTCAATTAATTAGCAGCCGTGTGGAGGCGTATCATGTGATTCGTACTGGTGCTATACGTTCAGTGCTAAATAAAAATGGTTTTGAGATTGTTAAAATGAATCGCCAATTCGTGTTGCCAATTGCTCTTCACAAATTCATCGGATCACCCAACTTTACCACAAGCGCGGAACGTGCGCTTGCGGCCATGGGCTTGCTGCATTTCATGGGGGCACCGGTAACAATCTTGGCGGAACGCAGGGTATTTTAATAGTGCTATCGATTATTAAGGATTGATTGCTACGGTGTAATTTTTTACAAGGTCAATAATGTTTAAGGGTCTATGAAAGGATTTGTTAATAATTCTTGTCTCATTATTGATAGGTGCTATTGGTTCTAGTGGAGGACCTTAAGTCTTTTCGGAATTTTAAAAAGAGTATGAATTAAAGAGCTTCAGATCATGTTTAAGTTCTTAAACCAATTTTTTAATAGGCCTATTTATTGGTCGACCTGAATTTCTTTTGTCTTGGAATCGTTGTAAACTATCGTGATCTAAGTATGCCGAGAGGTCTTTACAAACATGTACTCTTCTAATGAAAAAAACTTTTATGAGAATCCGAGTTTATGGGTAGCGGAGGGATTCGGTGATGTCCAACAGGAAAGAGCCAAAACTACTGTTGGCTGGTTTCCCCCGGACGTTAAATCTGTATTGGAAGTAGGATGTGGAAATGGTGTTATAAGCAACTTGTTAAGCGGTTATTATGCCGTGGGAATCGATCGGGCTAGGGTGAGCCTGCAATATGTTAATATTTCTCGTTGTCAGGCCGATGCTGCAAATCTACCTTTTTCTGATTCTAGTTTTGATATCGTGTTGGCAGCGGAAGTAATCGAGCATATTCCCCACCATGTTTTTCCGCTGGTTCTCTCTGAATTACAGCGGGTCTCACGACGGCATATCCTCATTTCGGTCCCTTATAAAGAAAGAATGCAAAACAATCGTATAGATTGCCCTATGTGTGGCTGCCGATTTCATGCTAGTTATCACATGCGCCGCTTCGAGCTGGAAGATCTTACGCATCTCTTTGGGAACTCGTCAGCTTTTACCTTGAAGCGGGTGGAGGGCTATGCTTCTCGTAGATCATTACCTTCCGTTGGACTTAAACGAGTTATCAGATCGTTGCGTGGTAGAAAAGCTTCAGAAGCCGAATTCCGTAATTTAATCTGTCCACAATGTGGTTATTCGCGTACAATGGACTCCGACTATAAAAATTCAAGGCTGTGGAAACAATTCTATCAAGCGGCCTCTAATGTTATGACGCTCATCCCGGAGAGGATGAGGCTTAGCTGGTGGCTTGCATTGTATAGTAGGGTTAATTAATGCGTATACCGGAGCATGGTGGTCACCGATTCTGGTTCATGCCGTCCACTTTTTTGAAGTGAGCGGAATGGTTTGAAAGGTGGAAGCACTTTCGGTAGGGGGTGAGGTAACGCTGGATAAACCTATTCATTTGTGGCATTCTCCTGCTCTGCAGATTTAGAGGAGGAAGCGATGACATAGGAAAGGTTGTCTATGCAAAAGATCAACGAAGTATTATGTTTGAAATTGGACAAAGGCTTGTCCAACCGTGCGATTGTGCGCAGTTGCCAGATCTCACACAGCACCGTGAGCGAGTATGTGAAGCGCGCGGCGGCCTCTATCTGAGGAGCTGGACAAAGCGAGTCTGTATACGCGCCTGTTCCCAGAAGACCGGCGACCAACCGCGCTCAAGCTGCAGGCTTTGCCGGATTGGAAGCAGGTGCAAGCAGAACTAAAGAAGCGCAATGTGACTTTGCGTCTGTTGTGGATGGAGTATCGTGAAACAACCTATCCTGAGGGTTATGGATACAGCCAGTATCGTGAGTGGTACCGGCGCTACGTCATCAAGCTGGATCCGCCGATGCGCCTCAACCATAAAGCGAAGGAGAAGTTATTTGTGGATTATGCGGGGGATACGATCCCCTTCACGACCCAGTAGTTACACGTATACCAAAGCATAACCCAGCCAGGAGATGGTGCATTGGATCAGAGGTCATTTACGCGCCCTGGCCTTCTTCGGTGGTGCGCCTGAGATCATGGTGTCCCACAATCTCACCCAAGGTGTGAAGCGTCCCAATCCTTATAAGCCGGATCTGAATCCAACCTCTCGAAATGGCCCAACGCTATGGCGTGGCGGTGATCCCGGCGCGGGTGAGTCGGCCGCGATAAGGCGAAGGTCGAGGTGGGAGTGCAGGTGGTGGAACGCTGGATCTTAGCTCGCTTGCGCAATCGAACTTTTTTTGGTTTGGCGGCCTTGAACCGTGCCATCTTGGAATTGCTGCTCGAGCTGAACACGAAGCCGATGGAGCATCTGCAAAAATCCAGAAGACAACTTTTCGAGAAACTGGATCAGCCTGTGTTGCACCCTCTGCCGGAAATCTCTTATGAATACGCCACCTGGAAGACTGCCCGGGTGAATATTGATTATCACGTCGAGTTCGATAAGCATTTCTACTCCGTACCCTATGACTTGATCTACCAGGAAGTCCGAATCCGGGCCAGCGAGTGCATGATCGAGATTTTTCACCAGAGCCAACCGCAAGCCGTGGCCTTGCATCCTCGCAGCCGTGTCCCCAGTCGCTACTCCACCCACCCAGAGCGCCTACATGCCGCTGAAAGATGAGAAAGCCGCAGAATGGATACATGAACGTCTGCTCGGCTGGGCCAACGAGATCGGCCCCATACCCACCAGTTGATCGGCTCCATCTTGGCCATCCTGCGCCCGTCCGGCCAGCATTCTCACACCCAGAGGAGGCTGCCTGCCAGATGGCGCACCAGGCTGCACCTTGAACTATCAGGGCGTGAAAGCTTTACTAGAACTGTTGGCTCCGATGACAGCTCCCGATAACGATCCTCTCCCGGCCCACAAGAATATCCGTGGCAACTCGTATTACCAGTGAGGCCTCCCATGCTAACCCAACCCTTGCTCGATAAGCTCATCCGACTGCGTCTGCCCGCGTTTCGCGAAGGCCTGAAAGAACAACTCAACAATCCCAAATGTAGTGAACTCGCTTTTGAAGAACGTTTGGCTGTGTTGTTGGATCTTGAGTGCACTCGCCGCCAGGACCATCATCTTTAACGACTCATCAAGCTAGCCGCCTTCTCTCAATCTGCGACCCCGGAAGATCTGGATCTCTCGCCCAGGCGCGGATTGAAACGCCGCTTGGTCCTTGAACTAGCGCCAGCCAACTGGATTTCCCAGCACCTCAACACGTTGGTGCTGGGGACCCACTAGATCCGGAAAATCGTTCCTCAGTTGCGCCCTTGGCCTTTCTGCCTGCCGAGCCAATTATTTTCTGTGCGTTACTTTCACACTTCCCGTCTGCTCTTCCAGTTCCCCCAGTCTCACTTGGATGGCTCTTTCCCTGACTTGCTAGACTGCTTGGCTGAAGTTGATCTCCTCATCCTCGACGACTGGTTGCGCGATCCCATTTCTGCTGCGGAAGCGCGCGACTTGCTTGAAGTATTTGATGATCGCTTTGGACATGTCTCGACTCTGGTTGCCCCTCAACTCCCCGTGTCTAATTGGTTTTCACGATCCCACAACCCGACTCATGCAGATGCAATTTGGATCATATTATTCACAACGCTTACCGGCTTAATTTGACTGGAGATTCTCAAAGAAAGTTGCGAGCTACCCGTAGTGCATCAAAATAAAAAGTTACTTTGAGGGTTTCGTTGCATCAAAAAGGAAGGTTACTTTGAGATTTTCCATAATCGGGCAACTTTCTGGTCAATCGAGGTACGCAAGGCAACTGGGTTAAGTTGCACATACAGATGAGTGAGATGAGCTTTCCGATCCAAGGCGATCTCCTTGCGTTCCAAAATACGTTGATAGGGTGTTCTGGCCTGATCATACTTGCGGACGAGTTGTTTGCCAATGTGTTCTTTGGCGATCAGCTTGAGCACGGGCTGAAAGAAGTTGATGGAGAGTCGCAGGTCGGTGTAGAGGCTCTGCAGCCAGGCGAATTCTTCCTCGGTTGGCAAGCGATCATACCCTACCGTATGACGCACGACCGACCAGTTCTTTTGTTCCACATGGGCTTGGTCGTTCTTCTGGTAGGGTCGGGAACGGGTGAAGGTGATCTGGTTCTGGAGGCAATAGCGATAGAGCAGATCATTGATGAACTCGCTGCCGTTATCCGAATCAATACCCAACAAGGGAAACGGCAGGTCGGGACGCATGGCTTGCCGGGCATCTCGGACCGCCTCTTGAGTGTGACGCTGCAATGCGACCGGCTCGGTCCAGCCGGTACACAGGTCGGTGCAGGTCAGCGTGTTCAAATATTGGCCTTCGGCGGTCTCGCCGCAGTGAGCCACCAAGTCAATTTCCACCAAACCCGGTTGTTGCTCGTTCCAGTCCGTAAAGGTCTGCACCGAGATGGCCTGCTTGAGCAGACTGCCGGGTTTGGTGGTGCTCAGACCATGGGCCGACTTGACCCGTACCGGCCGCAGGCAGCGATCCATAGTCGCTGAACTCATTCGTAATAATAACTGCTTGGTTTCTGCCGAGAATTGGATCTCGCCACAACGCTCTAATACTTTCAGGCCTTCTGGCAAATACGGATGCCGCCGCTTGGAGCATATCCGTCCGTACACTTCCCAGACGGGTTCGAGGGCCAAGACCACTTCTCCACGATAAATCGCCTTTCGTCCTTTCGGCTTGCCCCTTCTCAGCCGATGTCCGTGTTTCAGCAGGCGCAGTGCGTATTTCCGATGAAAGCCGGTGGCAGCTGTGAATTCGTCCAACCTCTTTTGTTTTTCCGCTTTTTTGGCTTTCCCGTATCGTGGCTGGATTGATTCTACTAGTTCGCTTTTGCTGCGCTGAGTCATCATGGTGCTCCTCCGACAGTCCGGGTATACTGTCGGAAAGTAACATCATTTTTGATGCAACGTCACTTCGCAAAGTAATCTTTTTTATGATGCAATTCGCTACCCTCCCCATGTCGTCCACCTGATTTATAATCCCCTCACCAGCGTCGCTTCGCTCCGCCGCTGGAAGGCATGATCGGATTCAGCGGACGACGACATCACCGGAATATGCAATTAAACTTGTTTCGTGTCTGGAGACTGCAAAAGCAGAACAATATTAGATGTAAAGTCGCCTATTAATATCTGCCGCAACTTGTTGGCAGCAAAATCATCTCCGTGGTAGATTTTTCAAAATCGCTGTTTGAGCCGCATTGAAAAGTACGGTTTTGGATATTCATAATGATTGTATGAGCCATCAAAAGTTGCTCCCCTGTTTTTGTTGTGAGAAAGTCGTCAAGCCGGATAAAAACTTTAATGAACTGATATGTTGCGGAATATAAAAAACCACTCATTCCAAGCGCGACGTAGAAAGAATCTTAATAGAGAAGCAGTTAGAATTCTTGCTTTTTCTCACCATCAATATTACCTTTGGGAGTCTGATATCCCGGTCCTTGTTTTTCTCACACAAGTAGCGTGTAAACATGTCTGACATCGATTCGCCTCAAGAGCGCTCCTCACATTCATCTGCAAGTTTTTCTGGGGATGTATTGAAGTTGGTCTCAGGGACAACCGTTGCCCTGATGATAGGTGTTCTCACATCCCCTGTTATAGCACGTTTGTTTGGACCAGAACCCATTGGGATTTTTGCGTTGCTTTCTTCGATTACAGGTATTTTTGCATCGGTTTTTACATTAGAATACGAACTTGCGATCATGTTGCCCAAGGACATTGGAGATTCGGCTAATCTTTTGGTAGGAACGATAGGGATTAGTTCATTATTCAGTTTGCTAACAGTTCCGCTGGTTTGGTTTTGTGGCCCTTCGGTTGCGCATCTGTTGAATGCTCCCTTATTGGCAAAATATCTCTGGCTGGTACCGTTGTTGCTTTTCTTTGGCGGTGTGACATCCGGCCATCCTGCTCTGAATATTTGGGCAGGTCGCACTCATCGCTTTACGCAGATTTCCATAACAAGAATTACGGGTACTATAACATCTGCTGTTGCCACACTTGTTGTTGGGCTTGCTGGTTTCAATACCAGTGGCGGCTTGATTGCAGGCAGTATAGTCGGATCCATTGTCACTCCTCTCATGCTTGGATGGCAAATCTTGCGTCAGGATTACCGATTATTCTTAGAAACTGTCCGCTTTTCCAAAATCTGGGAAAACCTTAAGCACTATCACAAGTTTGCGTTGTATAGTACTCCGTCGGCCCTGATGAATACCGTTTCGTGGCAAGCGCCTTCCTTTTTACTCTCTGCCTTCTTTTCTACTGCAACTGTAGGCTTTTTTGCCCTTAGTAATCAGTTGTTGAATGTGCCTATGAACCTAATCGGTGCTTCTTTTTCACAAGCCTTTTTCTCGCACGCAACAATTGCAAACAGAGATGGAGTGCTGGCTACATTTGTAGAATCTACATTTTGTCGTCTCGTGGAGTATAGTTTCTTTCCGATCCTGATGTTGGCCGTTATAGGAAAAGATTTGTTCTTGGTTGTATTTGGCACTCGATGGGTGGAAGCTGGTGTATATGTTCAGATTCTCAGTTTGTGGATGGTGTTCTGGTTTGTTTCCTCGCCGATGAGTCAGTTGGTGAATGTTTTGGAGAAGAACGAATTCTTCTTCCGATGGAATATTGTTGCCTTGGTGACTCGTGTTTCATCGATTTGGGTAGGTGGAATATTGGGAAGTTCATATCTAGCGATGATTTTCTACTCAGTTTCCGGCGCCTTGGTTTATGGATATTTAAGCGTATGGATCATAATGAAGGCAGGGTGTTCTTGGCGTCGGATAAGCAAGAGTGTTCTTCAGAATTTGGTAATATTTGCCCCGGCTGGAGGTGCGGTTTTTTTGCTCAAGCTTGTTCAACCTTTTGCTTGGGTATCAGTTGTTGTTTCCATATTCCTCGTTTGTATTTACTATATATACCGCTTTAAAGATGAATATCAATTACGAAGAATTCTATTGCGAGTAAAGAATTTGATTGGTAAAGTCAATTTATAAAGCCATTGTCCCTGATCCAAGCTATACCGCCCTCTGTGGCTCTTGCTTCCATGATATATAATGGGTAGTCGACCTAATAAAAATTTAAGGAAGTTGATTTGTTCTCATGCGTATTGCTTATATTTCATTACATTGGCCCCGCCTACGTACTGGTAGTGTGGGCAAGAAAATTCAAAGGACCATCAATGCTTGGCGGTCCGAGGGTCATGAGGCAACGCTCTTCATGCATACTCTACAATATGAGCCGGAGCAAGAATTGCTTTCGGCCGAGAAATTCACGTACCATGGAACAAACAGGCTGGGTTTGGAGCTAAGCCGTATGAATGCGGCGCGGCGTCTAGTTGACTCTGTTCGATCATATAAGCCTGATCTGGTTTACCTTCGATATGGCATGTACATCTATCCGATTCACAAATTGGTTGATATTGCACCAATGATTGAGGATGTAACTACCAATGATGTGATTCAGCACAGAGAGCTGGGATGGGTATATGACTTATATAATCGATTGACGCGTGGGATTCTTCTTTGCCGGGTAAATGGTTTGGTGACAATCAGCTTCGAATTGGCATCTTCACCGATTTTTGTTCGTTACCATAAGCCAACACTCGTGATTGCAAATGGGATTGATTTGGAGAATTATCGGCCATTACCTGCGCCTGCGAATGCAATGCCGCGCCTAGTCTTTATCGGGACCCCAACGCTTGGCGACATTTGGCATGGCATTGATAAGCTAATGACTTTGGCTGAACTTTGTCCTGACCTGCAGATCGAGGTGATTGGATATGATGGAATTCCAGGACGACGGGTTCTTCCCCCCAATATCACCTTTCATGGTTTTTTGCCGTTGGAGCATTATCGAGCTTTGCTTGCTGGCGCGGATGTCGCGATCAGTTCTCTGGCTTTACATCGCGCAGGTATGCAAGAGCAGTCTCCTTTGAAGAGTCGGGAATATCTGGCATATGGTCTTCCGATGGTCGTACCCTATAAGGATACGGATCTGGATGATTTGGATTGCGACTTTTTTTTGAAAATCCCTAACCGGGAGGATAACATCCGCACACATGCAGGAGCGATACGCGACTTCGCTTATCGGATGAGAGGGCGGCGGGCGGAGCGATCGCTGTTTGCGTCGCGCATTGATGTTGGGATGAAGGAGAAGAAGCGATTGAAATTCTTTGAACAAGTTATTGCCAGCACCCATAAAAAACCTTAGGCGTCAATGCATTCCGCTCCGACTGAGTTGCAAATATGATGAGAAATATTTCTGAAGAATCAAATGCCAAATGGATGTGGGGAGCAGGAATAATAGCCGATTGTTTGGGCGCTGGCTTTGAGGTACAGGCTGCTTTTCGCGTTCCGCAAGACTGGCCCAAGCTTCTCTCATTAGTGGGAGCGGTGACGATCTTTGTTTACGTTGTGCTGCTGTTGTTTGGACTGACAGCGCTACTACTTAGCTTATTCGCGCCGATATCCGCAGACAGGTTTTCAGGACGGATTGAACGTCTTGGCTGGATTCGCTGGCCTATCGTTGGAGCATTGATATTTCTTGTTGGTTGGTTTTATCTTTATTCACCCTGGCAGGATATACTAACCGGCCCGTGGTTGCAGTTCGTCTTTTCACTTGGCCTGACGGCATGGATCGTCTCGTTGATTTCACCGCATCGAGTGGTTTTCAGAAGCTGGGACGAAATCATGTTCGCCCTGTGGTTATTTCTGTTTCCGCGTGTGGTCGTGGAATTGCGTTCCACAGAGGCTTCTGTATATCGCCCCGCAGTTCTGATAGGGTATTTTCTGGTCCTGGTTTTGGCCTTTTGCCTCTTTTCTTCTTTTCACCCCAAAATTCTTAATGCTCTGATCAAGTTGCGGAATCGGATGGGATGGTTACGCTGGCCTGCCGCCGCGATCATAATGTGTGGACCACTGTTGTTTTATTATCTCGCTGGAACGCGGCCCTATGTGACCAATCCTAATATCCGTTTTTCATTTTTGCTGGTTGAGTTAGTCTTCATTTCCATGTTGATTTGGAGAAATGATCAGCAACTTGTTTGCTTGAAGACTATTTTGATTGGCGCCTTCGCTTTAGCGCTCTCCTCGGCCCTGACAAGCCAACTGTTGACTGTTACGAATTACCCATTTTCTATTGGTTGGTCAGAGGGGGATCAATTTTATGTATATTCATTGGTCTTTGCTCAGCGGCTTTACAATTCCTCCAGGACCATTGTATTTGGGAGTCCCGGCAGATATGGACTATGGGGCCTGCCATTTCTTTTCCCGACTTTGCCTATTGTGGTGGATCGGTTTTGGCGCGTTGTTCTTTTGACGATTCCCCCGCTTTTAGTTGGATGGGCCTTAACTAGGAAAATCGATAATCGGTTTTTGCGCCTAGGGCTTGCATTGTGGATCGCTTTATTTTTTATAGTCGAGGCGCCGCTCCATCCAGAGTTTATGCTTGCAGCGTTCCTGGTATTTGCTTTTATGTTTGATCCATCGCTGGTCGTGCGCGGGATTTCCTTAGCGGCTGCCAGCCTTTACTTAGGCCTCAGCCGCTATACCTGGGTTCCTGTCACTGCCTGCTGGGGAGTCTTGGTTGACTTAATTTTATATTACCGGTACCGTAGTGGTTCCTTTGTTCATCGCATCCTTCCAACCCTTGTCTTGGGTCTAACCGGCATTATCCCAGGCATATCAGTTAATTATGGCTTTTTTGTTGCAAGATTTGCGGGAAGCTTGGCTGTCCATCAACCATTGTTATGGTATCGCTTGTTTCCAAATGCCACCATGCCATTGGGTGTTCTATTGGGTGTTCTTCTTTATAGCGGCCCCTTGCTTATCGTTTTGATTTGGTGGATTACTTCTGGCCGTTGGCGCTTGGACTGGCTCCAATCGCTTACTGTGAGTATAGGCCTGGCTGGTTTTTTCATAGCCGGTCTAATTGTCAGTATGAAAATTGGTGGCGGTGCCGATTTGCATAACATGGATATGTATCTTATGACGTTGATTCTCATAAGCGTTTTGGGTTTTTATACTATCCAGCCAGCCGGCAAAATTTCGCCAGTTGGCTGGCCTTTTGGGATTCAAATATTAATTGCGCTGGCTGTCCTGACCCCTCTTTATGGATTCACCTCGTTTCCACACGATTCAGCTTATGATCCTATACTTGATCTTCCCAAGCCACAGGATTCACAAAAGGCGCTCGGTGACATTCAGAATGAGGTTCTTCAAACCAGTCGGCAGGGATCGGTTCTTTTCATGGATCAACGCCAGTTGTTGACGTTCAATTACGTGAGCCGTATTCCATTCGTGCCGGATTATGAGAAGCTAGACATGATGAATCAGGCGATGGCGGGAAACGCAGCATATTTCCACACATATTATCAGGACCTCGCCAATAAACGGTTCAGTCTTATCGTCACGGAGGTGCTTAGGGTGCGGCGTACCACCGGCGCCTTTTCAGAAGAGAATAATGATTGGGTGGATTGGGTCTCGAGACCAACCCTTTGTTTCTATCAGCCGCTAGCAACGTTTGCTGATATCAACGTGCAATTGCTGATCCCGAGTCCAGATATATCCGCTTGTCAGAAATACCTTAAATAAGACGGATTGGTTTGTTGCTCATGGAGTTCTATCTGTGCTAAAACCGCTTTTGGATTTTGCCCCATTGATTTTGTGGGTCCTGCTATGGATCATTGGCGGGTGGATGCTCGCTGCGAGCCTGTTTCGCCTCCACGGCGGTGAAGCCGCGATGGTTGGAATCGGCGTTGGACTGGTAATCGAAACATGGCTTGCCAATGTTCTTGCGCAGATGATTCCGGCCGTGATTGCATTCTGGCTTGCTGCGGCCCTGACTCTTCTGGGCGGCCTAGTCGGATTCATTCTGATGCGACGCCAGCGCATCCAGATCCATCTTTCTTTTTCGCTTGGCCCCTGGCTGATTCTTTTCATGTTGACGATTCTTTTTATTTCCATCGGGCGCGGGCTGGCGCTTTTTGACGATTACCAAAATATTCCAACCACATCGCTCATGGCGACCGGAGATATTCCTCCACATTTTGCGCTCGACCCTCACTTCAGCTTTAATTATCATTATTTAGTGCTGTTGTTCGCAGCCCAGTTCATGCGGCTTGGTTCGATGTATCCATGGACTGCATTGGATGTCGCGCGCGGTTTGATCATAGCCCTGCCGCTGATATTGGCATGGCTGTGGGCCTACCGCATGACGCGCAATCGTGTCGCTTCCGTTTTGACGAGCGTGATGCTGATGTTCGCGGGCGGAGCGCGCTGGTTGTTGCTTTTATTGCCTCAGCCCATCCTGCAGTTGGTCTCGAATCAGATCACGCTCATCGGTTCCGCCGGCGTTACGGCGCCCGATCTGGTCCGGGCGCTGCTTTCGGAATGGAAGATCGAGGGCGACGGCCCGATCCCATTTCCGTTCGCGTTTCATAGCGGCATTTTTCAATCCTATGTGATGAACGGCTTTACCGGGATCTCCGGCATGGCCTTCATCATTGTGTTGCTTTTGCTCCTCACGGCACAGAGGTGGCGCAATCCGTTGGCGGGTGTGATCTCATTTATTCTGCTTTCATCGCTGGCGCTGGCCAACGAGGTCATGTTCGGCCTGATCGGCCTGGGCTTCGTCTTGGTAGTCATGGTTTGGATGATCTCGCACCGCTCATGGAAATTACCGCCCAGTTTACTGTGCTGGATCGCCGTTCTTGTGCCGGTTGGTTTCGCAGCCATGATTCAAGGCGGGATGTTCACGGAGATCGTACGCGCCCGCTTCGCCTCCGGACCCGCAAGCGGAGGCTCGTACTTCGACGCGACGCCGGACCTCGTCTGGCCCCCGTCCATTATTTCTGCACATTTTGGTGCTTTGTCGCTGTTCAATCTCTCGCAGCTGATCGTGGCCCTGACGGAGATCGGGCCGATTATTCTGGCGCTGCCACTGGTCGCCATCTGGGGCTGGAAAACACTTCGTGCGCAGAATTGGTATGAAGCCGCCTTGATCGGGACCTTCGCTTGGAGTGTGCCCTCGTTGTGGGTGGCCTTCAAAGGTCCGCTGTACACCGCCACGCCGCGTTTGTTGGATGGGCTTTTATTTGCCTGCACCCTTTATGCCGTGCCGTTGTTTTGGATATGGCTGCGCAAGAAGAGTGACGCCTGGCGCGGCAGCCTGGTCTTGGGCGGGCTGATTACGGTTTTCTCGGGCTTGATGATGTTTGGCATTCAGTTGATTTCGATTCAAAAACCGGTGGCTACCACGTTTATCAGTGACCTGGATGTGAAGGTGGCGGCTAAATATTGGAACCAGTTGCGCCCCGGAAGTTTGGTGCTTGATCCGTCGCAGTATCAGGGCCCCACCGTCTTTGGACGGGCGAACGATTCTTCCGTCACCTGGTATGTGACGAAACCCGAATGGCAGGCCCTGATCGACAATCCCGATCCGCGCCAAATCCGCGCACAAGGATATGATTATTTTTACTTTGGGATTGATTACTGGAGTCGGCTGACGCCGCAACAGCAGACCGCCCTGCAGCAGCCCTGTGTCAAGAAGCTGTTTGAAGTGGATGGCATTCACAGCCTCACGGATTATCGCAAAGACTTCAGACGGCTGTTGGATGTGTCGGCCTGTAAATGACTTTAAACGAATTTTATCCTGCGTGCCGCAAACCAAACCATTCTTAACAAAAGCCAGCCGTGTTTCCAGCGCGAGATGTTGGTGGAACCGTAGGTCCGCTCACGATAACGAATGGGCAGGTCAATAATTTTAAGATTCAATTTGGCCGCGCCGAAGAGCAAGTCGAAATCACCGAACGGGTCGAAGTCTCCGAAATAGGAGCGATGGGCGGCGATCATTTCGTAATCCTTGCGCCAGAGCACCTTCGTGCCGCACAGCGTATCCTTGATGGGTTGTCCCAACAGCCATGAGAACGCCATGCTGAAGAACTTATTTCCGATCAGGTTCAAGCCGCGCATGGCTTCTTTTTGCATCGGATAAACCAGGCGCACGCCATTGATAAATTCCCCGCGGCCCGAACGAAGCGCCTCGTAAAAACGCGGCAGGTCTTCCGGCGGGACGGTCAAGTCGGCGTCGAGGATCATCAGAATATCGCCGGTGGCCCTTGCGAATCCGAGGCGCACCGCGTCTGCCTTGCCGATGCCGCTTTGGCGCAGAAGCAGACTCGGGGTCGCGGGATGAGCCGCGATTTCCCTTTCGATGACCTGGTAGGTGTCGTCGCGGGAATGTCCCTCCACAAAGACCAGCTCGGTTTTACTCCCCAGTTTGGGTGATCGCTCAAAGATGGACGGGATGTTGCCTGATTCATTTCGTGCAGGGATCACGATGGAAACCGTCGGTGCCTGGCTGCTGGTCTCGGGCCGCGGCTGCGCAATCATGAAGTGGGAGAGGGCGAGCTCGCGAAAGGGCCAAAGACGGACAAGGAATTTGTTGGCCAAGCCTCCCAGCGGAAAGGGCCACAAAATTTCCGGTGATTGCCGGATGACGTCGAAGCCTGCCAAGGCCAGCATGTTTGAGACATCCTCGTGCGTGAGCCAGTTTTGACGGAGCATGGGGATCGCCAAATTCAAATGCTGCGCAAGGGCAAGAGGGAATTGCCAAAGGCCGCTATAGAAATTTAGAATGATCCGGGTGCGAGGCTGGCACGCGGAGTGGACTTGTTCCAGGGCCTTTTGCACATCCCATAAGTCATTGACCAAATCGGAAAGGATGATCGCGTCAAATGATTCATGAAGGAAAGATAGGTCATGAGCATCGGCCTCCATGAACTCGAGTTCTGGATGACGCCGGCGGGCGCGCAGAATCATTTCCGAGGAAAAGTCCACGCCCACGCCTCGGGCGGGTTGAAGCGATGCGAGCAAATCTCCCATCCCGCACCCGATCTCCAGGACGCGTTGGCCCGGGTTGATCAGGAAATGATAGATTTCCTTCACGCGGCGATGATAGAATCCTCCCCGGCCGCGCCATGAATCGCGCTTGTGTGCGATGCTGTTCCAGTGAGTTATATGGCTCATTCGGTATTCCACGGTAGATTGATTGATTGAGCTCATTGCATTTTGGCACTTATCAATTCTGAGTTAGAATATCACCTTGCAATATTATAGTCTGTTCCACATGAGGCATTATGTACTGGCTTAGAACCACAAGCATTATAGATCCTGTGCTTTTTGTTCTCTTTGCACTGCTTTGGATGATGGGCGGATGGCTTCTGGTTACTCACAGCGGGCGTTTTCTGAAACGGGAACGTTTGATGATGGGTATTGCCTCGGGGATGCTATTATATACCCTTCTTGGAAACGCATTAGGTCATTGGATTCCTGCGTATCCCGCCTTTGCGTTTGCAGCTTTCATAGTATTTGCAATGGGTTTATGGGCTTCCAGAAAATCGAAAATCCGCTGGTTGGATTTGATGGATTTGGAAACCGCCTTCCAAGTATTGGCGCTGATCTTCATCTTCGGTCTTTTTGAATTAATCATGCGGGGCCTAGGCGTCGGGGATGATTACGCCCACTTTCCGTTGGTTTCTATCATGGCGGCTGGGGATATTCCCCCACACTATTCGCTCAAACCCGATATATTCTTACCCTATCATTATGCGTTGGATCTATTTGCCGCAAGCATGGTCAGACCAGGAGGATTTTTTCCATGGAGCGCCTGGGATATCAGCCGGGCATTTGTGGTTGCTTTAACTCTCGTCTGCGGCTGGCTGTGGATAAGACGCATCACGCATAGCAAGTTTGGAGCGTTTCTCGGTTCTTTCTTGCTTGCATTTGGAATGGGAGTGCGCTGGATATTGGCGTTATTGCCTTCATCTTGGATGATGGACATTGCGTCCCATATTCAGCTGATCGGTTCGTCTCTGGCGACTGGAAATACACTGGCTGAAGCTCTTTTCCGCCCGTGGATAATTGATGGGGGCCCGCCCGTGCCTATTCCCTATGCCTTTGCCAATGGGGTTTTAAATCCTTTGACATTTGATTGGGGAGGCGCTTCGTCCCTGCCGCTTCTTGCGATCGTCTTAGTTCTGATGCTTTCTGGCCGCCTCAAATTGAAGTGGAGCGGCCTTTTGCTTTTGGGGTCCGCCCTTTTATCTTTGGCTTTGAGCGCGGAGCATGTCTTTGTCTTGATAAATCTGGGTGTGGGATCTGCAATTCTTATAATGATAGTTTGCCGCCGGTTGTCTCTTCGACAGCTCGCGTCTTCTTTTTGGGGACAACTTATTGCGGTCGTCATTGTTGTGGCAGTGCTCAGCCTTGTCCAAGGCGGAGTGATCACAGAATTCGCCCGAACCTACATTGAACGAACGCAAAGCGTCGGAGCAACGGCTTCAGGAAATTTTTCTTTGCGCTGGCCGCCCACCTTTTTTGATGGTCACTTGGGGAGTTTATCCTTTACGGATTGGAGACAGCTTGTTGTTATCCTGGCGGAATGTGGTCCCCTCCTGCTTTTATTTCCAATTGTGATATCCCGCTTGCGGAACGATTTTAAACACAATCGAATAGCAGGGCTTGGTCTTGGCATCGCCTCATTCTTTGGGGTGATCATTCCCTTGTTTATTAATTACCAGGCGGCTAGAGATATTACCCGCCTGACCGCATCGGGACTAACCTTGTGGCTTCTTCTCGCCATTCAACCCATCTGGAGATTCGTCCAGCGCACGTCGCTTTGGCTTAAGTTCATCACAGCATTTGGGTATGCTGTCACAATTTTTGGCGGCATTGCCCTGTTTGCGTATCAATGTTCAGCTATCTTTGCTCCACAAGTATCAACATTTATTTCAAGTATGGATAGCCGCATGAGCCGGACCTATTGGGATCGTCTTGACTCACACTTCATGGTTTTTGATTCAACCGGTTATCGCGGGCAGACTTTATTTGGACGTCTCTCGATAGACACTATCGATGGCTTTACTAAAAGCCAGTATTTGCCTGATATGGCTGATCCAGATCCTTACGTACTTCGTAAATCAGGGTTCGGTTATATTTACCTGGATAAACGCTATTGGGATCATCTTTCCGTAAACTATCAGCAGGCGTTGTATCCCTCCTGCGCTCACGTGATGGATAGAATGGAAAAGATGAACAGCGCTACCGGCGAGCTTTCTGATTTTCGCATCCTGATTGATATTACCAATTGTCAATGAGCGGCGACGATACCAGCCCATTTTTCCTGAAGATTTTGGACTTGCGAAAGTGCTATTAACTTCTCCGGGCGTTCTTTGGCCGATCACCTGCCGGGGGTGAACAACGTTCGAGATTAACATCCGCCGGAACTTCGCGCCTATCGGTTCTGTCCATTATGGTGGGGGTTGACCAGGGTCGGTTAAGCAATGGCTTGCAGCCCCTCCCTATGATGGATTCCTGATTCGCGATTTTCGGATCCCGAATTATCGTCTTTCCGCCCTCACTGGATTCTTTAACGTTCCCAATCCTTCGATCTCGACCACCACCTCATCGCCGTCCTCCAATGCACCCACGCCCGACGGCGTGCCAGTAAAAAGTATATCGCCCGGCTCAAGCGTCATCACGGATGAAACATAAGCGATCAGGGCCGGCACGCTGAAGACCATATCGCGCGTCGAAGCCATCTGGCGCGGCTCGCCGCTGACTTTGCAGGTGATGAGGGCGTCGGAAATGTCGAAGTCGGTGTCGATCCATGGACCGAACGGACAGAAGGTATCGAAGCCTTTGGCGCGCGTCCATTGGTCGTCGGTCCGCTGCAAGTCGCGGGCGGTCACATCGTTGCCGATGGTATACCCATAAATGTAATTCTTGGCCTCCTCCGCCGTGACGTGGTGGGCGCGCTTGCCGATCACGACCACCAGCTCTCCTTCATGCTCCACCTGTTTCGATTGCGGCGGCAGGATGATCGTCTCCCCCGGATTGATGATCGACGAGGGCGGTTTCAAAAAGAGGAGCGGGATTTTCGGAACCTCGTTCCCCAGCTCTTTGGCGTGTTCCACGTAATTACGTCCCACGCAGACGATCTTGCTCGGCTTCGTGGGCGCGAGCAGGTTGACCTCTGCGAGGCGCGTTGCAGCCTCCAACCGCCGGTATGCCCCGAAGGGATCGCCCTCGATCTCGCCAATTTTGTCATCCAGTAGCCAGCCATATCGGGCAGCTTCGTTTTGTAATTGATAACGTATCACGCGCATTGGGTTCTCCTTGAATTCGGTCGCCTCAAGTGTAGCATAAATCGGATTGACCTTCCGGGGTTGCCATGCTGCCTGTGGCCCTGACGCGGACATGCTATAATAGAAGGACGGGCGCATAGCTCAGTTGGTTAGAGCGCTTCTCTTACACAGAAGAGGTCAGGGGTTCGAGTCCCTTTGCGCCCATCATATGCACGATAATGTATGCAGGAAAACCCCCATATTTAGCTCTATGGCGGGTTTTTCGTTTAAAAGTGTAGGAGCAGGTGTAGGAGTTAAATCGCATTTGACAGGGTTGTTCTGTGTCTAGCGCAAGAAATACCGCTTCCCCTTTCTGCCACCCAAGGGCTGAGAAGCACTGGAGACCTAGGGGGTTCGAGAGGTTTGAATAGCATTTGAACGGGCTTGCTAATCTTCACCACTGGTAAGGCCGCATCGATTTGACTTTCACTAGAGCAAGCTGCTATGCTCAAGGATGAGGGAGAATCGATGCTGGCAGCAATAACGCTCATGATTGTTTGGGTCGTGGCGGTCTTTACCGGTCTGATCGTCTACATTATTAAATATTCTCGAAGACAGTGATAACTGCTATTTTGATCGCTCACGAAATATTCCGTGGCCGCTTCGTAATTGTTAGGATCGCGGACACGAATTTCTTTGTTTATTTGGCCGATTGCTATATAATATAAGCTGTGGTGTCTGGAGGTTATACTATGTCACTTTGGATGATACCAACGTCGATCCCTGGATTACCGATTCGGCCGCCCGACTCAGCACCAGGGGAAAGAAAGGCGCCATTGCGGCCCAAACCGAAAAAAAAGCAAGCAAGAAGGCGGGCGCTAAAACGACAACTGGTCAAAAGGCGACCCTCGAGAAGACGTCAAAAAAAAGTATCCTAATAGCATTATTCTCTTGCTGCAAAGTATTATGAAATCTCCGTGAACGCGTTTACCGATTACCTCGATAGGCTTGGTGGCAATTTTCTAGTTGCAGCTATGATCCCATCCTTGGGGTTAGTAATTGCATGTTTGATTGTTTTTGACCCTATCCTTCGCGTCTCGCAGAGTTTTCAAATTGCGAATGGAATTTATTCGCTCCTGGGCATAAGCCTGGTCGTAGCCGTGCCAACCATCATTATTGGATTCACACTTACGGCTCTCAACACATTTGTTCTTAAGCTTTTCGAGGGGTACGTGTTCTTTCACCACTTTCCTTTCATGCGGATGGCTCACGCTAGAACTGCGGGCCGATTGATCGAACAGCGTGAGTCCATAAAGAGAGATATTGAGGGGCTAGAGCAAAAAAAGTCGCGATCAAGAGAAGAAGACTTGACATTAAGTAAGCTCAAGGCGGCGTACTACAGCATAAGTGCTAGTTATGATCAGCAATATCCCCCGTCCAATTTGGAGGTTATGCCAACTAAATTTGGCAACATTCTAAAGGCATCGGAAGCATACTCCGGAACGCGATATGGAATGGATTCGGTGCAATTCTGGCCCCGTTTATGGTTCGTAATTCCAGCCAGCTATCGACGATCCATCGATGAGGCCAGAAACGAGCTCTCATTTCTGGTGAACATGTCAACTTTATGCATCGTATTTTATTCGATGTGCTTGTTGGCAATCTTTGTAAGTGTGGCATCCTTTGGATCCCTAGGCCCAATGGTGATACTTGAAAATTCACTTCGCTATGTTCTTGCGGGTTTTATTGCCTTGGCGCTAAATTGGTTCTTTAATAGGGCCGCCATATTCTCTGTAGGAGATTTTGGAATGATGATCCGAAGCGCGTATGATCTATTCAGATTGGATTTATTGGAACAATTCCGACTAAAGGCTCCACAGGATTCTGTCGAGGAATTCGCAATTTGGAAGAACATAGGTGAGCTACTCGTCTTGGGGCAAGAGTCTATAGAATTCAAACCTCTGAAATATGTGCAAAAGCGGCCGGATTCAAAGCAGGATATTGACAAAGCATCATGATAGTGCCAGAGAATTCAATTTGCTTTCATTGTCAGCTGAAACGTGTCGGCGAAATGGATTGTTATAAGGTCATTTGACAGGGCCTGCGATTCTGCATGTAATGTCAAAATACATTGAGGGGCCGATGGACGGGGGTGAATGGAAGCCTAGGCCCAGAATCAATTTTAAAGAGGGAACGTAATTAAGACTCTATCCGTAAATTAAGCATGGGTGCACATGTTCCAGAGGACGAAAGTACATGCGAGATAGATTAGAGCTAACCAATTAGCAGGCTTCTTGGCCCAACGCACGCGTAGGGAGCGAAAGTCATTTTGCCAGGAAAGAGTTCGTTCCACGACCCATCTTCTGGCTGGATGACGCGGAGAGTTCCATTGGGGGGCCGTAGGCTGCGAGGCGTATTCACGCTTTGGGATATGCGGTCGAAAGTGGTGTTTGAACAGCTTCTGTCGAAAGGGATCTGAGTCATAGCCTTTATCAGCACACAAATGATGAACTCGGTAGATGGTTTTCGGTCTGGGCACGATGCTGGAGTTGACTACTTGCAGGGCACAGGTGATATCGTGGTGATTGGCCGCGGTCAAGATCACCCCCAACGGTGCGCCGCGCGCATCTACCAAGATGTGGCGCTTCGAACCGCGCTTGCCCCGATCAGTGGGGTTGGGACCAGTCAACTCGCCACCGAGCGGAGCTGCGACCAGCTTGCTGTCGATCGATTGCCAATGCCATTGAATGCGTCGCTTTTTATGATAATACTTCACCATCATTCGATACGTCTTCTTCCATATGCCAGCTTCATTCCATTGTTGAAACCGAGCGTGCAGACTACTACTGGCTCCATACCATTCTTTTTTCAAGCCTTTCCATTGACAGCTTGTGCACAAAACGAACAGGATGCCATTGAACACTTGTCGATTGGGCAGGGCCGGTCGACCTCGAGTCCCAGTCGGCTTGTCCGGCGGCAGAACCTGCTCGATCTTTTCCCAAAGCCTATCGGGCACTTCCCAGAGCGTGGTATAACCCATTTGACACTCCTTGCAGATTGTTTGGTCAGCACCTACAATTCTGCATCAGGAGTGTCATTTTGTTAAGCTTCTTTCATTTTACGGATAGGGTCTAAGTAAATACCGAACTTTCCGGGGCCCACCTATAGTATAGTTGACGAGAAAGGTATTTCTCAAAAGATTCCCGTGTTTCCGTGTTGTCACCAATGACCACAAGACAGACTTTAGAATCTCGGTCTGGGTTAACTGCTCTCATGACTATTTCAAACGGCTGAGTTGAAAGCTCGACCTCGGAGTCGAGAATTAGATTTTTCCATCCCTGCGCGGAAACCCAACCCTTTTTGGGTAGAAATGGCTCCATATGAATCAAAAATCGTATCTGAACATCATTTTTGCGGGGTAGTCTTATCGCAATATATCTTATAGCACCCTTATTTACTTTGATAACTCGTTCAAAGGGACTTTCTTCTGTTATGTTGCCCGGAATGTTTAGATCCGCCTTATATATTGCCATTGTGATACTCTCCTTTAATCCAAGGAATTTTGCTAAACAGGTAATCGGCAGAAGCAGATAGGTAAATTATCAATCTCTTCTAACGATGCGAAGCTTTCGAAATGAGCCACTTACATATTCTGTAAAACCATTAACTACGGAAGTAGAGTTTGCGTCCGTAGACCCATACGGTCTTTCCGGACCGCCCAGGAAGATCTTGTCCAGTTTTTCAAATTGAATTTGATAAGCTCGCCTTTGCCTCTTTATCGGCTTATCAAAAATCTTCCCGCCAAACTCGATCTCAAAGTTGTAATTCCCATTGTCAGTCTGCTGATACTCAAGATCCTGAAGTATGAAAAAAAGGTCTCTATTTCGACCTTCGCCAATTTTCAAGATTCGATCTTGGCCTGACTCGATTCGCACATATCCTCCCTCAGAGCCGCCACTCCAGGAGAATAGAGAACCGTTGCGCGTGGCCTCTTGAAACAGATCTTTGTGGTGTCCGTCATAAGTTAGTACCGTCAAGGAAACGAGGCTTCCATAAACTTCCGTCAACTCGATACTTTCCGTGTTCTTCACTCGGATTCCAGCAACACTAATTATCATCTGCCCGCGAGGGTAAAGGGTAATTGGGCCGCTATTAGTAATTACTACAGGCTCGTCGTGCTCCCACTCAGTAAGATCGAGATGAATCTCAACTGGGCCGCCCTCATATTTTTCCTTGAATGCTTCAATATCGGTTTGCTGTATGTTGTATTCAAGAACAGTCTCCTTAGCGGCATAATAAAACATCATGACCAAGAGCAGGATCGCCCAAACCACCGCCGTAAGCAAGGCCGGATCCACAACGCCGCTCCAGACCAAGTCTTTGAACGATTTGGGGTTCTGACTATAGATGGATATAGATGCGATAATAACCAAGGCGATGAGGCCAAGAATGATGCTCAGAACGCCTACTTTCTCCCACAGTTTCGGCCACGCGCGTTTCCAAATCATTTTATGGTATTGCCAGACGCCCTTTTGGGCTACTTTCTTCTCCATACCTTATTTTACTATGATCGCGGCTTGGGTTGAGTCGTGCCAGCTTGCATATTCCCATTAATTGACAGTGCGGTAAATCAACATCCCCCTGGCAGCCTCAAGGAAGGATATTAATTGGTTTTTCTATGCCGTACATGCCTGGGGCTACCTGGCAGTGGCGAAGTTATAGCACTGTCAACGGGGTGACCGATTGCATGCTATACTTTTAAGCGATACGAAAACTGTCAGACTCAGATTGTTTCCACAGCGGACTCGGCCATGAAAGGGAATAATAAATGAACGATTCATATGAGTACGATGTTGCGCTTTCATTTGCAGGAGAAGATCGGATCTATGTAAGGGCAGTAGCCGCTGCGTTAACGGCGCAGGGAATAGAGGTCTTCTTTGACGAATATAAACAAGTGGATATATGGGGCAAGGACCTATATGAGCATCTGCACAAAGTCTATTCTTCGCAGGCCAGATACTGTGTAATTTTCATCTCAGAAGCTTACGCCAAAAAGGTTTGGACTACGCATGAAAGAAAAAGTGCACAAGAGCGTGCGCTGCAAGAGCGAAACGAATATATTCTTCCTGCTCGATTTGATAATACCGAACTTCCCGGAATGAGTTCTACCATCGCCTATGTTGATCTCAGAAAGCTTGGTCCCGAGGAATTCGCCAAGCTCATTATCCAGAAATTGGGTCGGCCGCAAGCAGCGTCAGACAGCAAGCAGGGGCCGAAATATCCTGTTCCCCATGTACATTCAAGTTCGTTCAATCCCTACGATGAGATCGATCGTTTCATAACAATGCTTGAGACAAAACTGAAGGAGAGGTCAACTTCACTCCAAAACTCGGGCGCAACTCTTTCTGTCTTTAAAAGGGCGGATAAGACCTGCTTCAGGATTGTCCAATCGGCACGGACAATCTTTTCTTTGGATGTCTGGAGTGGAGGAATCTCGGGTGACACTGGGCTTAGCTTCTATGCAGTCGATGGTGAAATTAGAATGGCTTCCAACTCAATGAATGCTTGGGCGGAGATTGTTTGGGATAATGAAAAGGGCGAGGTAACCCTAAGACTAACTGATTTCAGTTTATTTTCGCAAACTCCGAGTCGAGGAAAGTCCGTAACTTTCGATGAGTTTGTCGAGCAGATTTGGAAACGAATTGTTGAAGCCGTAGATCGATCACAGAGGAGATGAATGATGACAACCACTGATGAGGTAAAGGAACTACTCTCAGAACCGAAGTTTCGCATAAAGCTGTACGACTATGTTCAAGATAAGGCATCGAGTGCTATTTCTTCCACAGCTGGTGAAGACTTCTCTTTGAATGTGCCATTGACCCCCGAGGCAATAACATCGCGCCTGAGGCGATATGAGGAGGTTACATCGGACCTAATCTCAGCAATGACTCTGATTGGATTCTGGGGATCTTCGGATCATCTCAAGTCCGCAACTCTTCCATTTAAGAAGTTTAGTGCACAATTCCCGCCCACATTAAGCGGTGGATGGGTTTCTCTCCAAAGCTATCCGCTAATTATCCTTATGTATTCGCTAGGTATTGGAGCTATTGCGGCCAACAATTACGATCTTTTGTATGGCTTCTTTCAATCACCCATGAATACCCCTTCTCAGGGCTCAGGTGAGGATCCGCTAATTCTTGCTATACGCCCTCAAATTCAGAGCGTGATCGAGTTACTCAAAAAGTTACCTGACCGTCAAAAACAACGTACGCCTCTTAGTGAATATCTATTTGAATTCTTTAAAGGACGGATTATCAATACAATACCCCTCGAAGGCAATGAGTATGAGGCCGTTTTCGATCGGTTCGAGCTCTTTTTTGTCCTTCAACTTGCACATGAGAGCCAGAGGAACCGTCAGAACCACATTTCGGGGCCATTTGGTAGGTTCGCTTGGAAGTATGGAGGTGGGGCAATTGAAAGTGCATTTGGACAGCTTCGATCTGAAGCGCTGCGGGCAAATTCTTCTTGGCCCCCACTCAAATCAGGGTTTTTCGGCGGATTGTCCAAGCGATTTATAGAGATCACTGAGCTATACGAATTGGCACTGCAGAACCTTCATTGGTAGTCGCCAGCGAAGTCCCTACGGTGAAGAAATAAGAGAACATGCCTCCAGACTTAGAAGAACCAAGTCCTGTTTCAAGCATAATAGATGAGGCATCAGCCGAATAGCTGCCGGGAGTTGGAGCCTAGTACCGCATCAGCAGAAAGCCTTATTAGACGCTATTTAAGAACAATAGCTGCAGAGGCAGGATGTCCAAAAAGATAATAGTTTTGCCAAAGAATTCAAGCGGAATTGATTGTGATAATGTCGTTTGACAGGGCGTGCGAATATGTGCGCAATGTCAAGATATATTTAAACAATTCAAGAGACCGAACTCGTGCGTCGGCAACAAGATGGCCTGAATGGACCATTGCCGTAGGATAAGAGGTGGATGCGGCATTGCGGAACCAAAAGAAATAGAGGTGGAAAACTCCAAGGGTTTTCAGAACCCTGTGCCGGCTATTTGCCTGATTTTTTTCTGGCAATTGGTTCTATGGGGCGAGTCCCAAGTAAAGCGCGAGTAAAAGCCGCCGCTGATTGGCATGCATAGGCAGTCCACTCCCTTACGCGCTCGAATCCGATGATATCGCTGATGCCCCTAATAGCAAGAACGGGGTATTGACCATCTATGTTCCGAGCAGCTAAGTACACCCCTGCCAGCTCCATCTCAACCACACTTATGTGTCGTGCGGTCTCATGCCAGACTTTTATGAGATTGGTATCTTTAATGAGGCTGTTGCTCGATGCAAACTTCGCCGTCGTGAACAGAGGGTGCCTAGGGCCATCTGAGGACGAAAAATGCCATAAAAGTGTTTCCTTAACCTTTTTCGTCCATTCAGGATCCCCATAGTAGTTTGCCTCGTCTGTCAAATCAACAGGTGGCCTTGGGATAGAAATAGATTCGCTCCAACCCTTCAATTCTTCCTTTTTCGCAGGTAAGAATGTTAAGAGCCTTGCGATCCTTGGATGAATTTGACCTTCTCCGATATCAAACTCTGGTTGTCGTCCCTCCAAGCGGGCCTCCACACTAAAATCATAGAACTGAGTCGCAGCTACAACATCGCCTAGGGTGAAAGAGTCATCAGGGATTCCACCTCCGATTCCTACCAAAAGTATCCACTTAGGTCTTAGATCATGGATAAGGTCGTGTGCCGCTGATTGGGCCTCTCCTTCACCTGGAGCAACACAACGCATAATTGCAGACAAGTAATATTCAGTATCGTTCAGCTGAAGCCGATTTATCGCGTAGTATTGTTGGCCTATTACTTCGCCATGCATTGGAAACTGCTGAAGGGTCGCTTCAAATTCATCCTGGCGAATCGTAATAATCCCGAAATCAATCTTTCCCCTCAATGCCGAGACAGTCGTCGGAATTTTGTTGTCCGCGGACACGGCAGCCCGTTGCCTTTTGGCCGGCGTTATTCGGCAAAAATATTCAAGAACCAATGTGCTAATAAAGACGTCGGAAAGCTCACTCGATTCTTCATCGTCAGCCTGGACCGTCCACAAGCCCTCCGGTTTTTGTTGTTTCAGAATCCATTCTTCGGCTTTTTTGACGGTATGCTCATACCCAGGCAATCCACTTTGCCTTATGGCATTGACCACAAATATGGTGGTCAGAAGATCATCAACTAATTTTGTGGTTGCCTTTGGCTTGCCTAGTCGCCCCTTTGGACTTCTAGTTCGCCGCCATTTGGTGTGGTATGTTGCCCAGGCTCCAGATTCGCGCTGCCACTTCGCCAACCAATTGATGGCTAGTCCCCCTTTTTCACACAGTTCTTTGCTTCGTCCTAGTTTAAATATCACAAATGCCCCAACCGCCGTGAAAAATGTGTTTGGTTCGGGCTTCACCCTTTCATGCGGATATGGCGGTGGGTACATCCAGCCATCTCTATGTTGGTCGGCAACTATAAAACTCAAGGCAGTTTGAATTAAGTCCTGATTCGCTCTCGAAATAAGGAGATCACTTCTGCTAGCGATCCATAAGTTATAGGCGATAGGTCTCTTTTCCAGAATCGATCCCATCAACTCGATGCCAAGGTATTCTTCCACAGACTTGCGTGTTTCTGGAAACTCACCTATGTCAAAACATTCCATCATTCGATAATGGGAAACGGCATCCAAAAACTCTAATCCGCCTCTACTGTCTCCCCAGAAAAAAAAAGACTCTTGTATATCCGGAGCATAACTGTAGTAATCAACAAACTTTTTGAGGAGTCTCTTCCAAGCGGATACAATGATCGTAATAAGTTCAGTTGAGATTTGATCCTTCAATAAGCAGGCTGCATCATAGATCTGCCAGCTATCCGGTGATATATCTTCGTCAACCTCCTCAACAATAGCAAGTAGTGCTGCTTTTGCTTTCTCAAGCGACGACTGAATCTTTGAAAGCTCCATTTTATAAATCGCTGCCTTTCTAGACAAACGCAACTTCAATGCCCGACTGAGCTGTCGCTTCTGCATCAAGGAATCCAAGTTGCTGACCAATTCGCGTAAGGCTGGGGTGGTTATCGCTACTTTCTCTTGGATGAGGCCCGAGAGATATCCTCCAAAAAGTTGGAAAGGCTCGATTTGTTCAGGGGGATTGCGAGTCTGTATTGCGTTGGCATAGAGTTTGACCAGTTCCTCGGAGACAGACAATTGTGCTTGCTTCGGATTCTCGAAGCTCAAAGCGTAGAGAAGGAAGAGTTCACCGGCATATATAACGCAAGCTTGGTCGAGACCAATTGAATTGTGGCGAACCAGTTCCTTCAGCTCAAGCCGTTGCCATATTATTAGAGTCCGTCTAGCCCGCAAGAACTCACGCCAACATTTGAGATTTCGTTGGAAATCCGAAACACCTTCAGAATCAGTTTCAGTGATCACCGATGCACCTACAAAAAAATTGATCGACGAGGCTACCGAACGGCCTTAATTGCGATATTCTCTGTCAAATTGTATGGCAGAATTGCCTAAACAATAAATACAGATTTGTTAGGCAGAACAACTCGGACTATGTATTCCCACAATAATTCAACAAAGGAGCAGCCGAAATTTCGTGGAAAATCGAGGACCCATGTGGCTCACCACCATTCCAGACCTGCTAACAGCCGGCATTGCACTCGCAAGCCTGACCCTTCTTCTCCGTTACAAAGTCAACTCAATCTGGCTGATCGGCGGTGGAGGAATCTTAGGCCTCATTCATACCCTAAGATAGCTGCCCAAGAAACTAATTTGCCCGCTTCTCAAATGTGAGTGAAGAATGGAAGACATTATGATAGAACTAGCGGCCGAACCTCAACAGCGGGATGTGAAATCACAGATATACTTGATGCACCATTTATGTATCTCTCAAGCAAGCGCGCAGGCTGGGAGGGCCTGGTGGCTTAAGCCTTCCTCGAGCCTCAGCAGCCACGAGGTTGGAAAAGCCCTGCTGCTTCAGACATCACGCTGATGTTGTTTGCTGGTGGGCCGCTGCATATAGATAGGCGGTATGAGAGCGGTATAAGGAAGAAGCTCATTATGGATGAGGGGCGAACTTGTCCTGAAACCGGATATGGACGAACCCTATGAAGTAGAGTTGTCAAGAGGAAATTTAGATGTCCACAAATCAGGAATTTAGAAAGTCCACTTTTCCGGATTGAAAAAGTCCACTGGCCTCCTTTCTGGATTCTTTAGCATAGGGTTTGGATGTACAATGCAGGCACGGGTCAGAGGACATGGCTCTGCTGGAGAGCAACCAGAGCGCTGCACCCGTACCTTTGCCAGGGCAGAGAACCGGACCAGAAATAGCCACAGCTCTCTGCTCTTTTCTTTCTGCCCTGGCAATGGTTGAAAAAGCGAAAAACTCAATCCTGGTAAACCACAACATGGGCGAGGGGAAGAGATTATGCGTTGGCTGGCTCGGCATAACACACCCCTAATTTAATAAAAGCAGGGTCTGGGAAAAAGATAGGCCTCTGGTGTAAGCTAAGTTTGCGAAAACTGGCTGAACCGGAGGTCTATCATGTTAAAAGATAAACGAAACGAGGAGG